>LQAJ01000079.1_pt1 | contig 73091 bp, 91 predicted proteins | sample 1535811 | NCBI WGS metagenome assembly LQAJ01 (sample SAMN04331587, study PRJNA305678) | bioreactor metagenome | isolation source: bioreactor_6 inoculated with Wadden Sea sediment 2nd replicate of a... | place: Germany: Wadden Sea, Janssand Flat
CGGGGGCGGCGGCGTGCGGGGCGTGCTCAAAGAGTTGGCAAAGAATCCACTCATCCTGGCCTGTCTGGCAGGGCTGAGCATCAACCTGCTTGGACTGTCTCTGCCGAGAATGCTCAACGATCTTCTCGACATCCTCGGGCGTGCCGCGCTTCCCATGGGATTGCTCGCAGCCGGGGCCGGATTGCGTTTTCAGATGCTTGACGGCTGCAAGCGGTCATTGGTCGCATCGTCTGTCCTGCATCTGTTCGTGCTGCCGTTGGTTGCCGCAGCTGGTAAGGATTTTCGGTGGGGATGCCCTTGCAATTCAGACGGCTGTCATTTTTACGGCAATTCCCGTTTCGGTGTCTTCATTCATCCTTGCCCGTCAGATGGGGGCGATCATCGGCTCATGGCGCAGATTATTACTTTTCAGACGATGATATCCGTGGTGACCCTGCCCATGATGCTGATTGTTTTGACCTAGAGGCCAAAAAGGAAAAACCCCTTGAACTTGAGGGGAATTTGGGACAACATGCCGATACTTTGAGAAATTATTGTGACAAGGAGATATCATGGCTAGAGATTTCAGAGAGTTGCTTGAGGAAGCGTCCCGGCACGATCAGTTCGGCCGTTTTTTCAAAGAACTGCAGGTCGGTTTGAAAGTGGTTGTTTCCTTTCAGGCAAGCGAGACGCATTCGTGTGACCCCGCAGAGACCTTGGACGATATTTATCAGTACACGAAATGGGAAGTTTCCCTACGGCAGATCAACAAGCCGATTGATGTTCCGAAAATTGGCGCGTGGGACTATTTCAAGCACAATGTATGGGCCAAGAAATTTGATCTGCCGGAATTCCAGCGCGGCATGGTCGGTGAGTTCCTTACGGTCAGGGAAGCTCAGCAGGTTTATGAAGACGTCCTTGAGTACGCTTTGACACATGACCAGCTTGAGTCCGAAGATGACGTCAAGGTGGTCGACCCTGATGTGAATCTCAAGAAGGCCGGTGGATGCGGCGGCTGTGCCGGTAAGAAGAAACCGGCTCAGGCAGAAGCATAAATCGGGATTATTACAAGAACGAAAAGGGCCGCAGTTTTAAGAACTGCGGCCCTTTTTCTATTAAAAGATGATTTTGGGGTTTGCCTTACCCGAAGATCGCGGTCAATACGACGACAAAGCCGAGGGCCGGGAGCAGATTGGCGAGGCGGATTTCGGTGAGTTCCAGAAGGTTGATGCCGATGCCGAGGATGAGTAGGCCGCCGCAGGCCGTGATCTGGGCAATCATGAGGTCTGAGAAATATTGTTGAAAGAATCCCGCGCCGAGAGTCAGGCTGCCTTGGTAGAGCAGAACTGGAATGAATGAGAAGAGCACGCCCGAACCATAGGATGCTGCCAGCGCGATAGAGGCAAATCCGTCGAGGATGGATTTGGTGTAGAAGATTGTAGGATCGCCGTTAATGCCTTCCTCAAGAGAGCCGATGATGGCCATGGCCCCGATGCAAAAGATAAGTGACGACGTGATGAGGCCGTCGGTGAATTTTTCGTTTTTTGACTTGATAACTTTTTTTAAGCGGTTGCCGAGGCGCTCGAAGAGTGTTTCGAGATGCAGAAGTTCACCGGTTATGCCGCCAAGCAGAATTGAAAATATGACGAGAAGGAGTTGTTCTACCTTGAGGGCCATCTGGAGGCCGATAAGCAGCGTGCACAGGCCGAGGCCCTGAAAAACGATCTTTCGGATGCGTTCGGGGAACCGGGACTGGAGCCAGCAGCCGATAAGGCTGCCGCCGATAATGGCGAGGGCATTGACGATAGATCCGACAGGGAGCATTGATCATCCTTTGTGTACGTTCTGTAATCCTGACGAAACTGTTATCACCATGCTTATTTGGTGACAAGGATATTGACATCACCTGCCTGACTGCTCTATGAAGAACGTCTCCCGTGCCAGGGTGGCGGAATTGGTAGACGCAGCGGATTCAAAATCCGCCGGCTTCACGGCCGTCGGGGTTCAAGTCCCCGCCTTGGTACCAGAATGAAATTAGCGGCTTACGATGAAAATCGTAGGCCGCTTTTTTTTGTTTTGCATGAGAAGAAAATTGCGATTGCCTTGCAGTAGTGTGGAAAATTCATTTAGCAAGGGAGGGTGAACTTCTCTTTACTTCCTTGATGATTATTGCGCCTAAATGTTAGTGAATGTCCTTATTCTTACTGCTTGCGATTTGGAGCCAAGGACAGGATTCCTTGGGTTATGATGTGTGAATTGGTATTCCAGTCTGCCTTGGATTCACAGATGGCGCGGTTGGTCTTCCCGATGGCTAGGCGTTTGTTGGCAGGAATTGTTGCCAGATTTATGAGTTGATAGGCTATATCGTCTGTGTCGAGTTGATTGAAAAGGTAACCGTTTTTTGTGGGGAATACCCATTCCCTATTGCCAGGGATATCGCTTACAGCCACAGGAAGACCGGTTGCCATGGCTTCCAGAAGGGATACGGATGAACCATCTGTGAGAGAGGCGCTGATGTAGGCGTCTGCTTCGCGGAAGGTGTCAGGAAGGTTTGAATGGGCGATATGACCTTTGAAGATCACCTTGTCTTTGATTTCTAATTGTTGAATGGAATTTTTAAGAATCGTTTTTTGCGAGCCTTCGCCCACTAGGGTGAGTTGCATTGCAGGGAAAGTTTTAAGTGCCTTGGCAAAGCCTTCAATAATAGATTTTACGTTGTAAATTGGTTCAAAAGAACGAGTATGGATGAGCCGTAGCGGAGTTTCTAAAGTGATATGTTTGCGGGTGTTTTGGGGAGAACACGGAAAGAACTGCTTGAGATTCGTTCCCCATGGTATTTGTTTGATTGGTGTGTGTGGACGAAGTGACGGTGTGGCCTTCTCTTTGACCGCATTGCTGTCGCACAGAAAGAGGTCTGCCTTCTGGAGGATTTCATGAGTTGTTTTTGCATGAAGGGGGATGAGTCCATATCAAGAAGGATATCATATCCCCAGGAAACGATAATAGTCGGTCCTTTGTAACAGGACACTGCGCTAAGCCCAGCCGTCTGCACAGGGCCGGCGACAAGGATGTCTGGAATTACTGATTCTATGGCGAGTTGTATTTCCGGTAGAGCTTAATGACCGCTTCTGGTGTTGTTTGTGGCAGCGGAGATGGCAGAGTGACCTCTATTGTTCCCGATGGCAGAGCGGAGCGACTGGAGTTGCCTAGCTGTAAAAAAATACAGAACCAAAGGCTCTGGTAAATGTCTCAAGAAATAATTGGTCATGAGTGGTGTATCTTTCACTGATGTAAAGAAGTCGCATATGTTAAACCAGTGGGATGTTTCCTTCTTCAAATTCTGGAGGGGTTTCCAAAAAATAGAATGGGTTTTTTGCTAAATTTTTAAGCCCTTCCTTCATGAGCAGGGAGCAGGAAGCAGAATAGACTTTGGTGTTGCCTGCTTGTTCAAAAGAAATGAGATTTTTGTCTATGAGGTCTTTTTCGAATTTAAGCATTTCTGCCTTGATGCCAAATTTGAGATAGCGAACGTAGTTGATGATGTTGACATCAAGAGGTTTGCCGTCGTCCAGCACGGGCGTGTGAAGTATTTGTGGTACATGTGCGGCACGCCATATATTTGTTCGATATAGTGAACATAAGTCATTGTGTTGAATCTGGTTCCGATACCTGCAATGGTGCCGCCAGTCTGTGTGAGAAGGTCCCATGGAGATCCGTGCCCATAGCCTATGGGGTTGGCGTTCGCACATAGGTATTCAGCCTTTGCGCCGACTGCTGCCATGCAGGTCGTTGGATTCTTGGATCGAATGGCGTCTTTGCGGCCAGTGACATATGCGGCAAATACTCCCAGATTCTTGGAGACCGGGGACAGCTTGACGTCAAATGGAATCCCGAATCTGGCATATTCATAAAAATAGGCTGGAACAAGCAAGGTGCCGTTAGGGCCGAGCAACTCCATGAGACCATTGAAGAGTGCCTCGCACAACTTTGGAACATCCTTTTTTTCGACTGTGCCGAGACTGCTGAGCGAGCTATGAAATAAAACAATATCGCTGGTTTTGACACCTGTGCGGGCCAAGGCTTCGACTACTGGTGTAACAAGGTTTGCAAATGGTTTATTCATCATTTGAAGAAGCGCTGGAGGAAATGGATGCCCATCGGAAATAATCTCCGGCGGGGATATCTGTTTTTGCTTGGAGGCCAAGCACTTTTTTCATGTCATACGGGAATATCCCGTCTGTGGGGGCAGGACGTAGCACGTCAATCATTGACCGTTCGATTGTTGTTCCTGCTTTTATGTCTCCTGCTGCGCGCAGGCAACGTCTCTGGACCACAACGGTTTGTTTTTCGTTGTCAGCCACTCGTTTGTTGCCATCGCCTAGGGCGTATTCCAGTTCCCGGGTGCGATCTACCATCTCACGCCAAGTGAAGGGTGACATGGAGAAGGGGTGATCGGGACCGATTCGAGTGCAGTCGTCAGTGAAGTGTTTTTCTATGACCCGTGCGCCAAGCGTCACCGCGCCGAGGACCGTTGCATGTCCGGGCGTATGGTCGGAAAGGCCGAGAACCAGGTTTGGGTACATGGTGGCGAAGGTCGTGAGTACGCGCAAATGGACGTGGCGGAAGTTTTCCAGACTGCCTGTGTAATTGGTGTTGCATTGCATGAGAATCAGGTCGGGATTCACATCAATGATAGTCTTCACAGCATGTTGCACTTCCCCGATGTCGGAAGCTCCCGTTGCCAGAAGCACTGGTTTGTTTTTGGACGCGATTTTGACCAGCATTTCATCCCAGGTGATATCGCCTGAACCGATCTTGTAGAGGTCCATGAACTCATCAAGCATGTCAACAGCTTCAAAGTCGTAAGGCGAGGAGAAGTATTCGATGCCTGCTTTGACACACTCTTCTTTCAGTGTTTTGGTCCATTTCCATGGGAGGGAGGCCTCTTCGTATACTTCAAAGACGGATTTTTCCCATTTTGATTGGTGGGATATCTGGCCTCCCAAAGCTTTGAATCCATGGTCACTGACGATTTTTCCTGCCGAAAAATTCTGAAATTTGGCGGCATCGGCTCCGGCTTCGGCGGCCAGATGGATAAGGTCAATGGCTCGGTTGAGTTCCCCATCGTGGTTGGCGGAGATGTCAGCGATGAAATAGGTGGGATCGCCTATACTTACATTGCGTCGTCCTAATTTGACTTTTGGCACAGTAACCTTCTTGTTTGTATGTGGAGGTTGGTTGTTTTTGAAGTTGTAATTGCTGATCGTGCTCGTCAAAATCAGAGGTCGCTCATACTTTCTAAAATTTGATACATTATTTCTGCTCTTGTCCAGTCTTCAGGTGTGTCAATGTCTTGCACTTTATGTCTGGGAATAACTATCCCTATTGCTTTGCCATCCACAAACTCCTCTCCTGAAAGAAGGAATTCCCGAGTAGCCCAATAAAGTTGCCCACAGTCATGGTATATCTCCGGCAAATCTTGAGAGCGGGTTAAACGGTTTTTCGGCCATAGCATGCTTACTTTGTCGTGGTTCATTTTGAGGCCACGTTGGATCGGGTATGGAAACGAGGTTACTGAAACGGCTGCGGGTGCTGTTTCAGCGCTTCAAATCCTTTTTGATGTCTTCAGGGGTAACGAATGGAGCTGTCGCATAAATGCCACAAATTTCGCGAACATCATTCCTTGGAGATATTCCACTCAAGGGCATGTCGGAAACAGCAGTGGTCCAGTTGTGTCGTCCGAAAGTTCTTCGGGGCGAACAAATGGGGTTTTAGCGCCATATTTTCTTGATATTTCAGCGATTTCTTCGTCGTCAGTGCTGACTATGACAGACGAAAAAGCGAGGTCGCTAGAGCGGCTTCAATGGAGTAGGCTATAATTGGTTTGCCACGAAATAAGCGAATGTTTTTGCGGGGAATTCGTTTGCTTCCCCCCCGGGCAGGAATAACGGCTATGCGCATGCAGTCTCCATGTTTTATGAACCTAGTGCATAATTATTTTTATATGTGAATTTAGTGGAAAGTCTTTGAAGGAGTCAAGAATCCAACTTTTGTATTTGCTTAGTTTTTTGAATTTAATGATATCCATTCGAAACACTTGACCATAAAGTTGGGATGTTTGTTTATTCTATCCGCGGTAAAAAAAACAAACATAATAATTTGTTTTAAATCGAAGTTGATCGAAAAAAACAAGTGTTAACTGATGGTTATGAAGCTGCGATTGTGTTTGTTTGACCTCTAGTGTTCAATGAGGTATCTCTTTACGGTTAAATGTCGTGTAAAGAAGTCTTGATTGTCTAGCTTGAGAGGGATGCAGGGGTTATGAAGTCTTTAGCCATTATCCAATCCAACTACATTCCTTGGAAGGGATATCTGGATATTATAAATTGTGTGGACGAGTTCATTCTTCACGATGAATGTCAATATACAAAGCGTGATTGGCGTAATCGGAATCGGATTAAGACACATCAGGGGGTGCAATGGCTGGCGATTCCCGTTTGTACCAAGGGTAAGCGTTTTGCCCCTGTTTGCGATATCAAGACAGACGGTGTTTGTTGGATTGATAAGCACTTGTCTACGTTGAAGCACCAGTATTCGAAGGCTCCGAAATTTAATGAGGTGTTTCCAGCTGTTGTGGAAATGTATGATCGGTGCAGGTCTCTTTGTTCCCTTACGGATGTGAATACGGTCCTGCTTCGTGGGATTTGTGACATGTTGGGTATTTCTACCCCATTGTTTTATTCAATGGATTTGGGTCATGACTTGAATGACCCTACTGATCGGCTTATTGATCTTTGCTTGCGCAGAGAAGCGGATGTTTATTTGTCAGGCCCTTCTGCAAAGGCTTATCTGGATGAAAGCAGATTCGCGGCTAAGGGGATTGAGGTCGTTTGGATGACCTACGATCATTACCCTGAATATAAACAAATTCACCCTCCTTTTGAACATGCTGTTACGGTTTTCGATACTTTGTTTCACCTTGGTGCCAAAGAGGCTCGTAACCATGTATGCCTGTTCGACATTAGCGAGGAGCTAGCCCCTTTGAGGGAAGCGTGCTGCTAACGTTGCCGTTTGTATTGCCTATGGAATTGAGGTGGTGCGATTGATGGCGTTGTTGGGGAATACGTGGTTTCGATTAGGAACGATGGCATGCCTTTTGGCTTACCTGTACTATGCGCATTCACAGGCGATGGTCGATGCCGTTGGCTTTTTTGTGACAAGTGAGTGGGTATGGCTTGTTGGTGCGTTGGCTCTTTTGGCCTTCGTACCTTTTTTTTATGTCGCTTCGGCAGAAACGGGTTTTTCAAGCTTTGGAGTTTGTCGTTCCCATTCGTCAATTGTTGCCGATGACCTACGCTGCATGTTTGCCAATCTTTTTCTTCCTGCAGGAACCGGCCTTGACCTTCTGCGTTTGGTGTTGCTCAAGGAGGGGGGGGTAAAGCTTGATAAGGTCGGAGCTCTCACTCTTTTGGATAGAGGTGTAACTCTTGCGAGTCTGCTGACTTTGGCAAGCGTGAGTCTTGTTGTGTTGATGTCGGTGTCAAAGATCTCTTTCGACGTCGGCGTGCTTCTGATGCTTTTCCTTGCCGTCCCTGTCTGTGTGGTGTGTGCGGCGGCTTTTTTTTTCAGAAGCCGGGGAGGTGTTTTTGCATCGGAAAGAGGGCGGTGCGGAGCAATCGCCTGGCTGAATCGTTTTGCCGGTTATCTTGGATTGGTGATGAAGCGTGGTGGCGATCTCGGGGCCGCGTTTGGGGGCTGCCGCGTTGAATCAGCTTTGCATTTTTGTCAGTTTTGGCATGCATAGCGTGGGGCATTGGTGGAGCCAACTTGGCGTTGACCACATTTTTGTGTTCACCATTTGTTCTTCTTCTCAACACAATTCCTCTTTCTCCTGGAAATGTGGGGTGGACGGAAGTGATGGCAGCTAGCGTATGGGCCTTGTTTGGCGAATCTGATGGTGTCGTTGTTTTTGTCGTTTTTCGCGTGCTGTTGACGGTGTTTTCTTTGGGCGGTAGCGTCATATGGTTGAGGCGCAAGAAAATGTGTCTTTGGAGTGCTCGGCGGGAGTCGAACTAAACAGATAGGAACGAACGCAGGAGTTCGAATGCGGTTTGATGCGTATTATTCTTTGGGAAAAACGTTCTTGGCTCTTCGTCCCACATTGGGGCAAATGTGGAACGTCGGCAAGTATTCCTGGCGTTACTTTACGGATACATTTTCTGAACGGGTATCGCATACACCGTTGTCCGTGGGGTTTGTTATTACATATAAATGCAACAGGTCGTGCGAAGGCTGTTATATAAAGTCGATCGTTAAGGATGATCCGGAGTTGCTTAAGTTGGACATGGACGTGGATCGTTTTGTGGAGATGCTGAACCACAAATCTATCAAAAATTGTTTTCGTGTGCCGCTTATCGGCGGGGAACCGCTTTTACACAAAAACTTTTTTGATTTTGTTGAAATTGCTTCCAGACACAAAAAGCTTGTTTACACGTTTACCAACGGCTTACTTATTGAAAGGCATAAGGAGCAATTGGCTAAGGCTCAGCTCGATACCTTGCGCGTGAGTCTTTATGACGACGTGTTGGAAGAACAAAAGCGCAATGTGAAGAAATTGTTGTCAGCCAAGCCTGATTATAATGTTTATTTGTCTACTTGGGCCACTCCTAATAAGATGAAAGAGGTCGAGCGTGCTGTTGAAACTGCTTTGGAGTTAGGTGTAAGTGGGTTGAATATCCAGAATTACATGCCTCATTCCGGCGGCAAAGATCTCAATGAATTGAATTTGCTTATATGGGAAGATGATGCCAAGACGCTTGACCGTTTGCAGGCTCTAAAAAAAGAGGTGGCTGGAAGATTGAGCCTGACGCTACCCGTGCCTATCCCTCGGAAGGGGCATCCTGCCCAGTGCATTTGCCTTAGTACTATGCTGTATGTGGATAAAAGAGGGCTTATCGTGCCTTGTCCGGGCATTTGGCCCCCAAAAAGGAATATGGCAATCTTTTGGGAGAAGAAGGGTGGAATTCTACTTTCATGATGGATTTTCGACGTAACTTTGGGGAAAAATTTCCATATACGCATGTTTGCGAGCATTGTTTCTGGGGGGCATGGGATGATTCAAAAAAAATTCTGATTTTTCTCTTGGACTAGAGGCGGAAAAAGATGGGAGAAGCTAGATTATACCAGCGGTTCGACTCTCCTCCAACTCTCTCCATCGTTACGTCGTTGTATAGCAATGCGGAGCGGGTGGAGGAATTCTATGAGCGGAGTGTTAAAGCTGCTGAGACCATTACCAATGATTTTGAAATTATTTTGGTAAATGACGGTTCGCCGGATGAATCATTGGTGCTTGCCGTAGCTTTACATGAGCGAGATAACCGGGTGAAAGTTATCGATTTGGCCAGAAATTTTGGTCAGCATCCTGCCATGCGGGCTGGTCTTGATTATGCTTCTGGCGAGTTGGTGTATGTTTTGGATGGGGATTTGGAAGAGGACCCTGCCTGGTTGGTGCGATTTTACGAGAAACTTTGCCTCAATCCAGATGCTGACGTTGTTTATGGTGTTCAGGAGCGACGCGAAGGGGCTTTTGTCAAAAATACATGTGGAAAGCTATATTACAAATTTCTTTCTTTTTTTTCTAATGTTGAGATCGAACCTGACCATTGCAACGCTCGCTTGATGACTAGGCGATATTTGGAAAGTGTTAAATTGCTTAAAGATTATACCTTTTCTCTTGAAAGCCATTTCGCATTTTCAGGGTATAAGCAGTTGTCTGAGACCGTAGTTAAACCGTACAAGGGTGAGTCTTCGTATACTTTCAAGAAACGAGTCAATCTGGCTTTGAATACCATTCTTGGCAACAGCGTTTTCCCGCTTGAGCTCATGTCGCTGGGAGGGCTGTGTATAACCGGAATATCTTTGCTTGTTGTCTTGTTTCTTTCCTTACGCCGTGTTTTGTTCGGGGCGATTGTGCCCGGAAATACGATTATTATAACGTCAATCTGGCTCATTGGAGGCATTGTTGTCTTTTGCCTTGGTGTTGTTGGGTTGTATGTTTCCCGTATTTTTCTCGAAACGAAAAAATATCCTATCTATATAGTGAAAAAGGTTTGGGAGTAAGGGATGTTGTGTAATTGCCTGAGGGTGGCTTGAATTATGGAACAGAGTCTCTACGATACGGTTTCATGCGTTGCCGAACAACATTGGTGGCGAAGAGGCAAGCTCGCCATTTTGGAAAAGATATTGATGAGCCTAGGCCTTGGGAATGATGCCTCCATTCTGGAGGCAGGGTGCGGTGTTGGTGGTTATTTGCCGTTGCTTGCCGAGTTTGGGACTGTCAAAGCTTTTGAGCCAAGTGACTTTGCATCCCCTCATTTGGGAAAGCATGAAGGGATTGCTGAAATAACCACGGGGGCGCTCCCTTATGATATCCCTTTTGGTGATGAGCGATTTGATCTCGTCGCTGCTTTTGATGTTTTGGAGCATGTTGAAGACGATAAGGCCGCCCTGCGCGAACTCGCTAAGCGGTTAGAGTCTGGGGATGGCTGTTGTTGACAGTTCCTGCCTACCAGTGGCTTTGGACCCGAAGCGGCGACGAGTTGCAGCATCATTTCCGTCGATATACCAAAAGTAACTTGTGTCAGACGTGTCTGGATGCAGGGTTTGAAGTGATGCATGCCACCTATTTCAATTCCTTTTTATTTATTCCTGCGGTTTGCGCTAGGCTGGTTGATAAAATTACGGGTGGGGAAGTGAGTCAAATCGGAGAGAATCTTCCATGTTACAATGAGCTGTTTAGAAGGGTGTTTGCCTGGGAACGATTCTTTTTACCAAAGCCGGGTTTCCCTTTCGGTTTGTCTGTACTTGTGCTGGCGCGAATTCAAAGTACATAGCCTTTTTTGACATTTTTCACGTTGTTTGGAGCTGACAATTGGTCATGGATTATCCCGTTTTCCCCTATCTTATCGGCCTTCCTCGTTCCGGCACGACCCTGCTTTCCGGGATCATGGAAAAGAGTTTGGTGTAGCCTGCCCGTGGGAAGTGCCTTTTGCGCCCTTTCTTCAAGCGACACATTCGTCGATGGGGAGATTTGAGTGTGGCCGGTAATCGTCGGAGACTCCTGGAAGATATTTACACCTTTATCGAAATTTGGCTGGCTCTTCAGGCCGGACGAAGCATATGATGAAATTCGCGAATTGTCGTTGCTCTCTACGCGTGTGATGTCAGAAAACATAGTACTTTCATCAAATGATTATTCTGGGGTGATCCATGAGCTTTACAAAGCTTACGCTCATCTTAAGGGGTTCACGTCTTATGGGGATAAGCATGCTTCGTCAGGACGTTTGCATATTAATGCTTTGGATGCGTCCATACCGAATCTGAAAGTCATTCACATTGTGCGTGATATCAGGGATGTCCATTTGTCGATGAAGTTTTGGTGGAGTCCAAAATCGGTCGCCAAGACCTCACGTATTTGGAAAGAGCAGAATGAAGTCTGCGGAGCTTGGGGGAAACGAAATTCTGACCGCTACCTGCGAATTCGGTATGAGGATTTGACAGTTACTCCCGACGTGGTGGTTGAGGAAATAAGTGCGTTCCTTGGTATGCCTGTAATGGCTAGCCCTCACGCAACCAATAAAAGCAAGGTTGCAAAGGTCGCGTCTCTGCAGGTATCGCATGCGTTGATGGCCGGTGGGATTGTGGCTAATAGTGAGAAGTGGCGTAGCGGGATGGCTCCGGAGGATGTCGCCTTGGCGGAAAGCATGACTGAAAACTTGCTTGTTGAGTATGGGTATCCCCTTTCTGGTTATTCTCGTCCTGATGATATAGCTCGAAGAATCTTAAGACAGCAGGTCAAAGACTTTTTTTCATTTGGTGCTTTCATGCTACGTTCTCCAGAAATAGCGCCGTTGGTTTTATGGGCATTGTCGAGTTTGGGAATTCCCGTGACGAAAGTTTTTGTCGGGCCACTGCGACGGGTGTTTTCAAAAATCTGCCAACCGTAGAAAACAGGAAAGGTGGAGGCGTGTGTTACCACGATAATTCGCCCAGTGAAACAAAGTGGACTGTCATTGCTGTTGCTTTTTTTCTTGTCGTCACCGCTGTGTATGCTGTTTTTATGTATGCGGGGTTGGATGATTCCTATGTGCCCATATATGATAACCTTGTCTCTTGGGCTTCTTGGGGCAAGATTAGAAGCATGGCGGATATCCCTTTTTTTCTTTGACTGGGTGGGTGCCTTCTGCTCTTTGCGGTGAATTGCCTGTGTCGACATTGGCCCGCGGTTTTCATTTCTATGAAGAAATTATGGTCCTGTTGCCAGATGAGCGCGGGCTTATCCTCGTTGAGTTGTTTATCAATGCCGTCGCTTTTTTTCGGAATGTATTTTTTGCTGCGGCGTTATGTTCTCATCGTCGAGAATTCGTTTATTCGGCACTTCATAGCTATCTTTGTAGCACTCGTTTTTTTCCTTGTATTATTTTCAGACCAAGCCTAGGGGTTTCTATCGCCGGACTTCCCATGCTTGGTTATGCTTATGCACGACTTCATGAGAAGTTTTCATATAAATATATGGCAGTTATGGCGCTTTATGCCCTGTCATTTCGTTCCGGCAGTTCGATATTTTATGTGGAATTGGTTTTGCTAAGTGTTTTGATTTATTATGCGATTGTGAGAAAAGAGTTTGATGTTCGAACAGTCGGAGTCCTTGTAGGGTTCAACTTGTTGGCTCTTGTGGCAGATTTTCGCCTTGTCTATGACCATCTAATCAATTCTTCTTTTGAAACCAATCGCACTGCTTTCTCTGCTGAATCTTCTTTGGGTGTAGTGAAGAATCTGATTCTTTCAATCAAGAAAGAAATCAGCAAAGTCGGTCCTGTTGTTGTAGTTGTGTCGTTTGGGGGGCTGTTGGCTGCGTTATTGCGAGGCTACAGGTGGAAGTTGATGATAGGCTGTGTCGTGTTGGAGCTTATGATATTTTCGGAAATGTTGAATACGACTGGCATTCCTGGAATACATCTCAATACAAATATGACTTGGGCCACACTTGGCCTGACTTTGTTGATTTTTGCTCTTTCTTTGGAGGGGCTTTGTTCTCTTTTTGCTGTACGGACTGCAAAGCTTTTTTTTGATAGGGGTCGCTGTTCTTCATTTGGCGTTTTTTGCTATAAAATCCGGGTATAATGTCAAGTACGGGATGACAATCAGGGAGTTTTATTCCCGGTCTCTCTATCAGGATATAGATGAATATATTGGACTCCCGAAAAGTTCCTATCGAGTTGTTTCTCTGGCCTTGCCGCCGATCGTTCCGCTCTACAACGGGTTTTATACTGCGGATGGTTACTTCAATATTTATTCAAAAAAGCACCGCGATGAAATGCGTAAAGCTATGGGGCGAGAGGTTACCAAATTGACGAATCCGGTTCTTCTCGACAACTTCAATGGGAACATGAACCATTGTCAGTTGTTCAGTGCTGAGCGAGGAGCTGTGTGGGCATCGCGGAAGCGTGTGCCCTCATTTGGTGTTTATTTGTTTGATGGTTTCATGACTGTCGTTGATGGTTTCGGGATGGGAGGTGTCCGTCAGGTGTTGTTCCCGGTATTACGGGAAGTATTTTCAGGCAGAGCCGACACTCTCATTGATAGAAATATACGCAAGCAGCGTTATGATTACACGATAGAGAGCCAGAATGCACCCATTGAGCATTTGGAGATAGATACAGAGTCGCTTGAACTCCTTGGCGTTAAGTATGTTTTTTCAGGAGTGGAAATAGTCAACCATGCCGAACTCGGATTGTATTTTTATGCGGTCATTCAGTTCGCAGGATTCTCCATGGACCGTTTGGCTATATTGTATCAGACCTTGTCTGAGTATGGGGAATTGAGTTCTCTTATTCTGCAACATTGTCGTGCTGTATGTGTGTTGACGTTCGTTCATTTTTTTGTACGTAATCGACATGTTAACTGAATTATTTACGTCTAAGACGCGCATTAAGTTGTTGCTTAAGCTTTTTTTGAATCCAGATGTTTCCTGTTATATAAGAGAGTTATCAGGCGAGTTTAAGCTGTCTCCAAATGCACTGAAGGGTGAGTTGGATAGCTTGAGTGAGGCTGGATATCTTAATCGGGAACAGAATGGTCGCATGGTATATTTTAAAGCCAATAAGAAGCACCCCTTTTTCCCGGAAATCAGTTCCATTGTTCGTAAAAGTCTCGGTATCGACCAGCTTGTTGAAGAGGTCGTTGCCAGCCTTGGTGAGGTTGATGCGGTGTATATTCTGGACGACTATGCACAGGGCAAGGATTCTGGGCTTATTGACGTTTTGGTTATCGGAAATATTGATAAAGGTCGTTTGGATGAGTTGCGGGATATCGTGGAAAAAAAGATTGATCGCAAGGTCCGGGTAATGGATATTTCATCAGAAGAATTTGAACGAAAAACTGACGTTTTTTTGCGCAGGCCGCATTGGAAGGTTGTGTAGTATGAGCGATTTTTGAAGGGTAAGTCCATTTTGGTTACGGGCGGAACGGGGTCTTTCGGTAAGCAGTTTGTCAAAACCGTATTGGAGAACCATGCTCCAGATCGCCTTATTGTGTTCAGTCGGGACGAACTCAAGCAATATGAGATGGCTCAAGTGTTTCCTCAGTCTAAGTACACCCCTATGCGATATTTTATCGGGGACGTGCGAGACAAGGAACGGCTTTACCGCGCCTGTCGTGGGGTGGACATCGTCATTCATGCGGCGGCTATGAAGCATGTGCCTGCCTCTGAGTACAATCCTACCGAGGCTATCAAGACCAATATCTATGGGCGCAGAATATCATTAATGTGACGGCTGATCTGGGGGTTGAAAGTGTTGTTGCACTGTCAACGGACAAAGCTGTTGCTCCTGCCAATCTTTACGGTGCCACCAAGCTGGCTTCTGATAAGCTTTTTGTGGCGGCAAATGCATTTGGCGAGGTCCTAGGTACTCAGTTGTGCGTTATGGAAATGTGCTTGGAAGTCGGGGAAGTGTTGTGCCGTTTTTCATCAAGCAGCGAGAAACAGGTGTTTTGCCGATTACTGACGAGCGGATGACTCGCTTTTGGATCACTTTGGAAGAAGGCATAGCGATGGTTCTTGAGGCTGTTAAGGGTGCGGCTGGTGGTGAAATTTTCGTGCCCCGTATCCCCAGCATGCGTATTACGGATCTCGCAAGGGCAATTGCGCCTGACTGCAAGGTTGAAGTGGTGGGAATTCGTCCTGGCGAAAAGCTGCATGAGTGTATGGTGCCTGCGGAAGATTCGCGGAATGTGGTCCTTTCTGACAAAGGTTACATCATTTTGCCGGACACCGGTGTTTTCAACTACCAGGGTGATGTTCAGGGTGCTGAGCCTGTCCCCGAAGGTTTCAGTATAGCTCCGACTCGAATGACTGGTGGCTGACTATTGAAGAGTTGCGGAAGATTCTTCGTCGTCAAGGATGGGATGTTTAGGAGGCTGGTGTGCGGATACTTGTCACTGGCGCAACAGGTCTTCTGGGGCCGTATCTTGTCAAAGCGTTGGCTCCACTGGGAGAAGTGACAACATTGGCCCGAGAGGGAACGGATGTTATTGCGGATTTGAGGGACTATGGGCAGGTGAAGGCCGTATTGGCAAGTGTGAATCCTGATGTTGTGGTTCATGCCGCGGCTCTCACTGATGTCGATTTGTGTCAACGCAATCCTGCTATGGCAAAGGTTTTCAATCTGGGGATGGTTCGGCATTTGACTGAACTCATGTCTGACGATTCTCGGCTGGTGCTTGTTTCTTCTGATCAGGTTTATCCCGATGTGGAGGGGCCTCACGTGGAAGAAAGAACAGCACCTGTCAACGTTTATGGTGAAACCAAGCTTGCAGGAGAACAGAGTGCTTTACTGCGATCAAATTCTCTTGTGGTGAGAACCAATATGTTTGGTCCTTCCTTGACTCCCGGGCGTACGAGTCTCAGCGATTTTTGTGGAGAGTTTAGGGGGGGGAAGCAGATCAAGTTATTTTCTGACATTTTATTCAGTCCGCTTCATTTCAAAATGTTGCGGAGTATATCGCGAAACTTGTTCAACTCGAATCTGTGGGGTCTTTAACCTTGGTAGCAGGGACGGAATGAGCAAGGCTGATTTCGGTTATGCTATTGCCGCTCATTTAGGGCTGGATTCGGGGTGTACAACTGAGGTCGAGGGTGCCTTGTTAGGGGATGCGCCACGTTTGCGGGATATGAGGCTTGGTGTGGATAAAATCGAGCAGGAACTCGGTGTTGGTATGCCAACCCTTTTGGATGAAATCAGTTTACTTGAATCGGTGGGGAGATAGAGAATGGAAATGCCGGACAGCGCTGTTTTTTATCAGCTTCTCGGGGAGCGGGATTTAGTCCTGAAAGAAGAGTCGTTACCCGAACTGGGCGAGGGAATGGTTCGAGCCAGAACCTTGTTTAGTGCCGTTTCCCCGGAACCGAGATGGCTGCATACAAGGGGGCTCCTCCTCTGCGCCCCATGAAGGTTTACCCGCGTTTACTTGGCTACTGCAATGTGGCCGAAGTGGTGGATGTCGGAGTGGGAGTCGTGGGCTTGAACGTGGGTGACCGAGTATACAGTCATCAGTCTCATCGTAGTGAATTTGTATGCGACCAGTCTGCGTTGATTACGACACCTGATGGATGTGACCCTGCCATGATGTCCACGGCGTACCTTTATCATCTCGGATACAGCGCTTTGCTCAAAGGAAGATACAAGCCCGGCGAAAACTTGGCTGTCATTGGACTTGGCACATTGGGGCTAGCCTCGGTTGCGGTATCCCGGCTTATGGGGGCCAGTGTGCTTGCGGTTAGTGGGCATGCCGAGGTTCGGGATGTAGCCGTGAGCATGGGGGTGGATCGAGTTATAGGGAAGGATGTTGAGGCTGTCATTGATGCTTCGGCTGGTATGGCCGGTGGAAGTGGAATTGATTTGGTCGTGCTGACTTCCAGTACTTGGGATGACTACAGGCTTGCTTTGGAGACAGTGCGTCCAGGCGGTTGTGTCTGCATGTTGGGGTTTCCTGGTCGGGAAGATCCAATACCACCATTTAATCCTCTCGATTCAAGATATTTTTTTTGACAAGCAGCTTACGATTTGCACTTGCGGGCGTACGCCCAAAGTGGATGTCCCGGCGCAGGACATTCGGCATACGTGGAGTCGTAACATGGCATACCTTATGGACCGGATTCAAGCTGGTGAACTGAATCCGCATCATCTGGTTAGTGCTGTTGTTTCGTGGCGGGAATTGGAATCTGTTTATATTGATATGGCAAATCGAAAACCAGGTATGTTGACTGCTGTTCTGGACTGGAGTGAATAGGGTGGTATTAAAAGCAGGGCTGGTTGGCTGTGGCCGTATGGGTGCTCACTCATCAGACAGGGTTAAGGCAACATTTACCCCGTGTTGGCTCCCCTTGAGTCATGCAGAGAGCATGGTGGCTGTCGATGGTATCGATTTGGCTTGTGTTTGTGATGTTGTGGCTGAGTCGGCTGAGTCCACGGCTGCGCTATACGGAGTCGGCGCACATTATACTGATTATAGGGAGATGATTCGTAAGGAGCGACCGGATATTCTCGCTATTGCAACAAGAACCCCTCAGAGAGTCGAGATAATCAAGTTTGCGGCCGCCAACGGAGTCAAGGGGATTCATATAGAAAAGCCCGTTGCGCAGACATTGGGCGAGTGTCAGGACGCCATGGAAGCCATGGATAAACACGGCGTTGTTGCCAGTTATGGTGTGTATCGTCGTTTTCATCCTGCTTTTAAAGAGGCACAGGGGATGATTTTGGGGGGCGATGTTGGCGAGCTGCAAGAAGTGACTGTGGATTTCAGACGCAGTCTGCTTCTTTGGTATCACCCTCACTCAATTGATATCATGTTAATGTTTGCCGGAGAAGCCATGCCCGAACTGGTGTGGGGCGATTGCCTTTACGATAAGACGAATTTCCAGGGGGACACATTGGATGAAGATCCCATTGTTCGTCATGCCTATGTTCGTTTCGATTCGGGGCTGAACGGCACCATCTCCCAGAGTGGTGGCATGAATGTGCGCCTTGGTGGAACAGAGGGGCTAGTGGAAATTTTGAGAAATGGGGATGAGACGTTACTGCGGACTAAAGAGACGGAAAGTGATGTGAATTTCTCCAGACAAGAAGTTTTTGCCGCTCGTTGTAAAATGAGCGCTACTATGGGTGCGTTCAGCAGTTTGCGCGACAGTGTGGTTTCCGGCACTTCGAGTCCTGTGCCCCTGCGTGACATCGAGATGGGAACAAGGCTTCTTCTCAGTGTAGCGTATGTATCCTGTCATGGAGGTGTGCCACTGAACCCGGCAGTTTTGCCGATGGATTTTCGTGTAACCGGACGATTCAGGGATTTGTATGCTTAACATGTGTGACATGTTTTTACGCTTGGAAGGAAATGTATGACGCTGGTAGCAAAAGGCTCTGCATGGTCTTTTTTTCTTGAGCGATATCCCCGTCAGACATGGTCTATGGTCGGGCTTTTTTGTGTGGCTGGACTTGTCGAGTCTGTGGGGGCGCTCAGTATAGTTCCGCTTCTTTCCACTCTTTTTGGGGCTGGCTCAGATGCCAATCCGGTTATAGCCAAAATCAATGAATTGTTCATGAGCGTGGGCATAACTCCCTCTGTCCCGGCTTTGCTTACGGTTATTTGCAGTGCTATTGTGATTAAGGCGTTGCTTTCACTCCTTGCATACCAGCGTACTGGGTATGTGGTGGCTGAAGTGGTTGAAGTCCTGCGTGTGGGGCTTGTGGAAGGATTGCTCAAAGCACAGTGGCCGTTTTATGTCTCTCAGGAGACGGGTAAATTGACTTTGGCCTTGTCTACAGAGTCCTCTCAAGCCGGCATGGCTATCCGTTGCTTTGCCCAGTTCCTTTCTTGTGTTCTGCAAGTGTTTTCCTATCTTGTCGCAGGGGCATTTCTTTCTTGGAAGGTGCTATTTCTTGGGCTTGGGGTTGGCGTACTGTTTGGTTTCGTATTCAAAGGCACCATCCGTTTGGTCAAGTTGGCAGGAGAAAAACGGATAGAAGCACTGAATACCATGACTTCCGTGTTTACAGATGCCTTGCTCGGCACTAAGCCTCTCAAGGTTATGGGTGTTGGGCGTGAGTTCATGCAGTACGTTCGCGTTCAGGCGGATAAGTGCAAGAAGGCTGACAAGCAATATGTTTTTGGTGTGGGGTTTTTGACCTCTGTGCAGGAACCTGTGCTGACGATTCTTTTGTGCTTGGGACTGTATGTCGTGACTCGACATTTCAAGATGGATGCGGCGTTGTTGCTCGGGATGGCGTTTTTTTTCCATCGTATAGTCAGTCGACTTTCCGGTGCTCAGCAGTATTGGCAAATTTATCAGGGCCAGGAAGGCGTATTGGTGTCTCTTATGCGTAAGCTGCGGCAGATCGAAGAGAATCGGGAACAGTTGCAAGGTGAGCGGGAAGTGACATTCAGCAATGCCGTGACTTTGGAAAAAGTCGACTTTAGCTATGGGAATAAAGCCATTTTGCGAGAGTGCTCCTTGCGAATCCCTTACTGTTCTCTGACTGCGCTTTACGGCCCGTCCGGGTCGGGAAAGACTACCGTGGCTGACATGGTGGCTAGTCTGGTGCAACCCGAGAGAGGTGATGTTCGTGTGGACGGCGTTCCTCTTGCTGAAATTCATGTGGAGCATTGGCGTAGACAGATCGGATATGTCCCTCAAGAGGTTTTTCTTTTCCATGACACGGTGCGAAATAATATAGCATTGGGGCGCGATTATTCTGACGATGAAATTTTTGATGCCTTGGATAAGGCTGGAGCGCGTGATTTTGTGGATCGTATGGAATCGGGGTTGAATACCACTGTGGGAGAGCATGGACGTATGCTGTCCGGCGGGCAACGGCAGCGGTTGATGATTGCTCGAGCGATTGTTTCTAAGCCAAGACTTCTCATTCTCGACGAGGCAACCACTGGGTTGGATAATGATACCGAACAGGCGATTATGCGCAGTATCAAGGCTATGAAATCGGACATGGCAATTCTGGCTGTTTCGCATCAGGCTGCCGTGAAAGAGATTGCCGACAGCATTCTTGTTTTTAAGGAAGGGATGATTCGTGAACAATAATAAAATGAATGATTGTATCGTAACGGTTCTTAATGAGGCCGTAGGTATCGAATCGGTTAGAGCGGCGAGGGAAGTGTTCAATGCCCCTATAGCTTGTGTGGTTATGTATCAATATGTGGAGGACAGGATCGCCTTGACTCCGGAGGAACAGGACCATCTGGGCAGATTCTATTCCATGCCGCAATTTTATTTTGATAATATAGACGAGGTCCGTTCCCTTTCGATTGAAGAGTTGATTGATCGACAGGAAATTATTGAACGCAAGCTTGGAATTGGGAACAACAGCATGATGGTTTTTCATGATCGTCAATTTGCCTGTGTCAGTGATTTTCGTACCTCCCGTGAATTGCAGTTCGTTCAATTGATGTTGGTGGAAAAGATTGTTGACGAGTGTGCTCCCAAACTTTGTATGCTTGGCTATGGGATGTATGTTTGTGAAGCCCTTGCTGCGGCTTTTGATCGAGTGGGCGTGCCAAGTATGGCTTATTATGTGGATCGTTTTACAAACAAAAGGCAGATGGCTGTAAGTCCAACCGGGCAGGTGCTCGGAATGGAGGCGGCGTTTAATACCCTGATGGAGGGGAGGGAGTCGGAATTTGATGCCCAGACTCTTGCCGAGGCCGATATCAAATTTGATGAATTCAGAAATAAGCCCAAGAAGCCCGGTTTTGCTTATTATCGTGCGCGTTCTACCTTCAAGACAGTCAGAAATGCTTTGGTGAATGGCCCGAAGTCACTTGTTGAAAGCCACCGTTTGTATACGGAATATGAATATGATCGTATTTGTGGAAGACTGGTTTCTCCACTTTCAAGCGTACTTCATTGGCCGCAGAAGGCGATTCGGATGGCCCGGTTAGAATTCGGAAATTTGCTTGAGAAGTCACCTAATCTTGATTGTAAATTTTTTTTTTCTGCCGCTTCATTACAGTCCGGAAGTAACTGACATGTATTACGGTAGCGATTATGACCATCATGCCGGGTTTGTAACCCAGCTCGCAAAACGAATTCCGTCCGGATACAAGCTTTATGTCAAGGAACACCCGTCCATGCTCGGTCTGCGTTCGATTGCGTTCTATGAAGAACTTAACAAGCTGCATAATGTGGAGATGGTCCACCCCGCAGTCAGTCCGTTCGGCCTGATCAAAAGCGGTGTTACTATCGTTGTTACCGGGACTGCCGGTTGGGAAGCCTACCTTTTGGAGCGGCCTGTAATTGTGCTCGGAAATGTCTTTTTCAATTTTTTTCCGGGAGTTCATCGTGCTCATTTATACGATCCGAATTTCCAGGTTGAGATGGAAGAGTATTTGGCTAATTTCCGTACGAATGAGAGTGAGCGGCGAATGGCCATGCGCGCCGGTTTTATTAGTTCTGTCCCGGTGGGAGATGATGTGAACATCGTGGAAGAGCAGAGTCTGACGAGGCATGCTGTCAGTTACACCAAAGCTCGCAAATTGCTTTTTGAGAAGTGGGGGGAGGTTGGACGCTTCTCGGATTCCAGAAGTGCAAAGTGGTCTAGTTAAGAAATCGGAGCACATGTGAAATATTGTCTTTTTATCGATATAGACTTCAGTTCTAATGCTGCCCTTCTTGCGGATGCAATCCGTAAAAAGGACCCGGATGCAAAGTTTTGTGTGCTACAGGGAACGACCCCTAATGCCACAGACGATTTTTTGCAGCACTGCCAGATGGTGTGAACGTTAGTCGAGATGTCCCTGATCTTAATGCGGAAGAATCCAGATGGCCCGTGGAGGGAGACGCCGACCTGTTGCCTGTCTTTGAAGAGCGACTTGGGCATACTCGCATCAATCAGTGTCAAATCGCCGGAAAATATATGGGTGACGGTTATCTGCAAGGTGGGCGCATTCCATGGTCACCACTTCATGAGGCGTGTCGATCAAATGAGGCTAAACGAGGCTACCTGTCAGGGATGCTTGCCTTTTTTTTATGAGTATTTCGAAAGAGAAAAGCCGGATGTCGTTTTTTGCCCATGGGTTGATCGTACGTACTTGGCGGGTATGGTCCATGTCGCCAATAGTCTTGGTATTCCATTCCGGCGCATAGTTATTTCCCGTGTGGGTGGGTACTATAGTCTCTCACCAAGTATGCAGGACGTTATCCCTCATATTCATACGGTATATAAATCCTTTCTCAAAGAACCGTCCAAGGCTGAAATGTGGATTGGAGAGGCTCGAGAGTACATTGAAAATTTCAGAAAGACTCCTCAGCCGCCGGGATACAAGGCCTTTTCCACTCGCAAATTGCATGGCAAATTTTCTGGCAAGCGAATATTCTATCTTCTTTTGCAGGCTTTGATGCCCGGATATGAACCCAAAGGTATTCAAGTGCCGTATCCATGGCAGGATTTGAAAGCGTATTTTTTACGCCGTTGGAGAATGCGTCACGAGTTTGAAAGAAGCCGCTGGAAAGGATGGGAAGATGTCAAAGACAGTCCATTTGCTTATTATCCGTTGCATTACGATCCAGAAGCGTCAACCATGGCCTATACTCCCATGGTCACTAATCAGGTAGCCATGATCGAGGCGTTGGCTAAATCCATTCCGGCTTCCTGGACGTTGGCTGTAAAGGAACACTCCTTGATGATGGGACGGCGACCTCCAGAGGTCTATGACGCCCTTGAAAGAATGCCTAAGGTGGAATTGATTCATCCTTTCGAGTCTTCTTTTGCCATGACTGAATCAGCGGAGCTGACGGCCACAATTGCGGGAACGGTCGGTCTTGAGGCTATGTTGCTGGGTAAAGTGCCCTTTTATTTTGGACGTTCATTCGTACAGGATATTGGCGATGGTTTTGTGCGTTGTTCGGATTTTGAAAAAATGCCTGAAGCAGTGGACCAAGCCCGGAAAATGAAGCCTGTGAGTCAGGAAAAGTTGGAATTATTCCTGGCTGCCATCATTTCCAACAGTTTTTCATTTCCTATTCAGATGATTCAGGAAAGCAGCAACGAGTGTGTTTCGTTTACCATGCGGGAAGCAGCAGTGGACACAATTGCTGATTTTTTACTGAGGAGTATTGATAAATGAGTCTCATTTCCAAATCTCGATTCGCGATGAACGATGCACGTATTGTTTGGAGCATCCTTCGTAATACAGGAAAGATTCCTCATTCACGCAAAAGCATGGTGACTTTGGAGTTGTGTTCGGTTTGTAATCTGACCTGCCCGTTGTGTCCGACCGGAACGGGCAAGACCAAGCGGAAAAATCGGTTTATGCCTCGTGAGGTGTTGGACCGGATTATTTCCCTGACACGCCCTGTGGCTCAAGGTACGTGCTTGGCATGTGGGGTGAACCCATGCTGTATCCGCAACTGAATGATGTCCTTGCTGCAACGGCTCCCCTTCCGGCCTGGACTTCCACCAATTTGAATTTCAGTGAAAATCGTGTGCGTCAAATGTCGAAGTGGAAACACTTTAACGTGATTTGCGCCATAGATACTTTGGATAAAGACGCCTATGCTGATTATCGAGTGGGCGGAGATTATGACAAGGTCTTGCATAATTTGGGCATATTGTCTGCCGGAGATTGCCGAACTTACCTGCAATTTCTGGTGGATGAGGACGAGCACGACGACGCGCCATACATTGAATTTGCCAAGCGATATAACATATCTCCGCATGATATCATTATAAAACTCAGCGGAAAAATTTTACTCTTAAACCGACAGGCAAACCTACACCTGGTGTGTGTCACGCTCCCTTTAATGGTGTGTACTTTAATTGTGATGGAGATCTTTTCCCTTGTTGTAACGATGTGAAAGAAGATTTGCACATTTTAAATATTAATGATGTTGACACATTGGACGATATTTTGTCCGGCCCCAAAATGATTGAGGTACGGCAAAAACTGGCGCGTGATAAGAATCAGTACGCAAGTTGTGGGCAGTGTCGGGGGGAAACTTTCTGGAATGTCCGTTGGCCCGTATATACCGATTATCTGAAGGATTTACTTCGTCTCAACAAGGATCGGGGGCCTCAACGGATGCCTTTTGAAGAGTAGTTTGATTCTATGCGTATTATTCTTGTTACATCCACCCTTTCCGGAGGCGGGCGGCTCGTGTATTGGCTATTATGGCCAATTATTGGGCTGCAGCAGGACATGATGTCCAGATGTTGAGTTTTGAAGATGCTCACGCAGAGTCTTTTTATACTCTGGATGCGGCTGTGGCGGTGAAGCAGCTTGGCGTGTTGGGAGAATCGTCCGGTTTGTGGGCTGCATTGAAGCATAATGTAAACCGCGTAAGGGCTGTGCGCAAAGCATTGAGGACCTTTCGGCCTGATGTGATGGTGAGCTTTGGAGATACTGTCAATGTCGTAGCCACGCTGGCTGCGATGGGGACAGGAATACCTGTGGTTATTTCCGAACGTACGGACCCTGCGCACGAAGATATTGGCAAGATATGGAGTGCATTGCGCAGAGTCGTTTATCCCCAAGCTGATTCTCTTGTGGTACAGACGCCGGAAGCCGCAGGTTTTTTTGATAGCTGGAATCTGAATGTTCATGTTGTTCCTAACCCGGTCTCAGTACCTGCGGATTCTGGAGAGTCGATAACTGTGCCGAAGCCTGCATTGATCGCGGTTGGGCGGTTGGATGTGGAAAAGAATTATCCTCTTATTCTGGAGGCGTTTTCACAGGCTGTCGATAATATCCCAGGTTGGAATCTCGTTATTGCAGGCGATGGTCCTATGGCCGAAGAGTTGCACCTTCTGGCCGAGAGTCTCGGACTTGAAGGGCGCGTGCATTTTCTTGGGCAGGTTTCCAATATTGGCGGCTTGTTGGCTCAGGCGGATTGTTTTGTCCTCGGGTCCACGTTTGAAGGTTTTCCAAATGCTTTATGTGAGGCCATGGCCTCTGGACTTGCATGTATTTCCACTGATTGCCTAGTGGTCCGAGGAATATTGTTTCTCACGGTGAGGATGGGGTGTTGGTGCCTAATCGGGACATCGCAGCCATGGTTGAGTCCATGGCGCTTATTATGGATGATTCAGAATTGAGACAACGAATGGGGGCCAAAGCGGCTCGACTAAAAGAGACTTTAGGCACAGACCACGTAATGTATTTGTGGGAGCAGTGTCTGGATAAAGTGCGAGGAGTGGGAATGGCTGATGCAGAACATCATGACGTACCGTTGGATGAACGCTTTGCCTTTGGCAAAAACTGGGCGGATTTTTTGAAGAAGCTCACTCCGGAGCGCATAGAGGCTGCCAAAAAGTTTTTTCGGGAAAGTTTTCCAGAAGGATTGGAAGGCAAAGCGTTTCTCGACATAGGTTGCGGGAGTGGGTTGTTCTCTCTTTGTGCCAAGGAGCTTGGAGCCAAAGTCATGTCATTTGATTTCGATCCTGATTCTGTTGCGTGCACCAAAGACCTGAAAGCCCGGTTTTATGCTGGAGATGAAGACTGGGATATCTTTGAGGGGTCGGTTCTGGATGACGGCATGATGGATAAATTAGGCACATTTGATGTTGTGTATACTTGGGGGGTTCTGCATCACACGGGAGAGATGTGGCATGCCATTGAAAATGCCGCAGATCGAGTTGCTGACAATGGTACACTTTATATCGCTATCTACAATGATCAGGGAGGCTATTCCAAGTTGTGGAGAGCGGTTAAAAAAACGTATGTGAAATCGCCGAATTGGTTTCGTACCATTATGTGTGCCATGACGTTTTTGTTTATGAGGGCGTTCGTTGTTGATTCAACTTGTCAGTTTGCGCAATGTCTTTAAATACTTGTCAAATAGAAGACAGCATCGCGGTATGGATATTTGGAACGACGTCAAGGATTGGGTGGGCGGATATCCTTTGAAGTCGCCAAACCTGAAGAGATTTTGAATTCCATCGTGAACGGGGGTTTGAGTTGCAATGGCTCAAGACGAGCGGTGGCGGCATCGCGTGCAACGAATTTATCTTCAAAAGAAGAACACCTAAATCATGTGCGGTATTTGTGGTTACATGGCCTTCCATGAAGAGGAAGGTGAGCGCATTCTTGAACGAATGACCGACACCCTTGAACACCGGGGACCGGATGACTCCGGTCAATGGGTGGATGCTGATGTGGGGGTCGGACTGGGACATCGTCGCCTGTCAATTCTGGATCTTTCTCCTTTAGGGCGTCAACCCATGGAATCGGCCTGTGGCCGTTTTGTGATTGTTTTCAACGGTGAGATATATAATCATCTTCGGTTGCGAGAGGAGTTGGTCGGCTATCCGTTTCGGTCCCATTCAGATACTGAAACGATTCTCGCTGCTGTGAATCAATGGGGAGTGAAAAAAGCGGTTCACAAGTTGGTGGGTATGTTCTCCATAGCTTTATGGGATAAGGCGAAGAGAAGGCTGCACCTTATTCGAGATCGTATGGGGATCAAACCACTTTATTACGGGTGGTGCGGCAAGCATTTCGTATTTGGTTCGGAGTTGAAAGCGCTACGTCTTTTTCCCGGTTTTGATGGGGACATTGATCGCGACGCTTTGACTCTTTATTTTCGACATAATTATATCCCTGCACCGTGGACGGTTTACTCGCAGGCGAGAAAGCTTGAGCCAGGGCGTATTCTGACGTTGTGCATGGGCGATTCCGAGCCTGTTGTTGAACAGTATTGGTCGGCGTTGGAAGCGTGGAATCACGGCAGTATCAATCCATACCAAGGGACTTTTGAGGATGGGGTAGACGAGCTGGATGCCATTTTGACTGATTCTGTTGGGATTCGGTTGTTATCTGACGTGCCGTTGGGGGGATTGCTGTCAGGTGGTGTTGATTCATCCATGGTCGTGGCGCTTATGCAGAAAGTGAGCGGCAACAGGGTGAAGACGTTTTCCATCGGGTTTCATGAAGATGAGTTCAACGAAGCTCCTCACGCCAAAGCCGTAGCCGATTATCTGGGAACGGATCATACTGAATTGTACATGACGCCACAGGATATGCTTAATGTCATCCCCCATATTCCCCGGTATTGGGATGAACCCTTTTCCGATTCTTCGCAGATACCGACTTACTGCGTTTCTCAATTGACGCGGGGCCATGTAACCGTGGCCCTTACAGGTGATGGTGGTGACGAACTCTTTTCCGGTTATTCCCGTTACAACTGGATGAATCGTTGGGATAGTGTGGCGAAAATTCCCTTGTGGATGCGTAAAAGGATACGGAGGCTGCTTGGGCGTATCCCTGCAAAGTGGTATGGAAGTCTGGGGGCTCTTGGCTATAAGATTCAATGGCGATTGGATATGCTTGGTATTCAGAATTTTGATGATTTTTTATTTACACTTTCTGTCTCATCACAAGCAACCCAGTGATTTTGTGTTGAGGGGACAGGAGCCCGTCAGCCCTATGACCAGAGGCTATGACTTCTGTTTTGACGATCGCTATAAAAAAATGACGTTCCTTGATGCCGTGGCCTATTTGCCAGATGATATTCTGGTGAAGACAGATCGGGCGAGCATGGCGCATGCCTTGGAGTTGCGGGTTCCCATTCTTGATCACCGAGTGGTTGAGTTTGCTGCGTCCCTGCCTACGGAAATGAAAGTCCGGGGCGGGGCTGGCAAGGTGATCTTAAAGGAATTGCTTTATCGCTACGTACCACAGGAAATAGTGGATCGGCCCAAGATGGGATTCGGCGTACCTGTCGCGAAATGGCTGAAGGGGGAATTGCGGGAATGGTGCCTTGGGTTGCTTGATAGGGAAGTCATTCGTCGGGATGGTTATCTGGATGCGGATGAGGTTGGCCGGATGCTCGACAAGTTTTGGGCGGTGAGGTCATGTGGTGTCACCAACTTTGGGATGTACTGATGTTTCAAGCGTGGCTTGAGGAGAATCGTTGATGAATCGTTCTCGACTCAAGCATATCTTAATGGAAAGTGGTTTGTGTGTGGACCGTGTATGGGTGCTTGACTGGATTCTCAAGCATCCGTGGGCTCGAAGTTTCGCTTTTCGTTTTTTGAGGTTGCGCGTGTCCCCCGCCATTTTGAAAGATGCACTGGTTCAAATCGATCCAGAGGAGCGCGAACGTCTTTTTTCGCTTGGAATGTCCAATATCAACGTGGGAGATACGTATAAGACTACGGCTCGGGCTCGCACTACGCTGGCAGACAATGCTTTACAGGCATTGGCCCGAGGGGTTGATGCCCCGAAGGTGTTGGAAATAGGTGTTTCCGACGGCAGTTCTTCTTTGGGACTTTTAGGGGCAAGTGTATTTGATTCCGTGATCTTAACAGATCGATTCAGTCGTTTTTATGAAAAAAAGAATCTGTTTGGAGCTGTTTATAGAAATGCTGACGCTGCGCTGCTTGGAGTCAAGTTTCTGTTCTTGTATTGCAATGTCTCTTCAAGCCAGCCTGGAAAGATTGACGGGTATTCGGTGATAGAGACTGCAAACCCGGCTTTGGAACGATTGCACGGACTGCGCTCTATCGTTCGGTTCAATATGCAAACCGATGTTCTTGATGAAAAGGTGCATTTGATTAAGTGCGCCAATATTCTTAATCGAAGTTACTTTACTGCCCGACAGATTCGCAAGAGCGTGACCAACCTTGCCAGAAGTTTGGCCGATGGTGGGGTGTTGGTTCTTTCCCAGAATAATAGCATGTATGCAGACGGGGAGGCGTTGCTCGTTGTTCGTAAAACCGGTGAAAAGATGGTTATTGAGCGCAATATCAATAATCATGCGGTGGCACCTATTTTAGAATGCAATTCCGAACCGTTATCTGTCTATTTTCTGATTCCGTCTCTCGAGTCTGGTGGAGCTGAACGTCAGGTTGTCCAGCTTGCAAACGGGTTGGCTCGTCAGGGAAAGAGCGTGCATGTCGGTTTGTTTAGGAAAAAAGGCTGCCTCTTGAATGAACTGGACCCAGCCGTCACTGTTGTGGATTTGAAGAAGAAGGGGCAGGTTGACATTCTTGGATTTTTGTACCGCTTAATTCAATCGGTTCGAAAGAGTCGCGCCGAGGTCCTGTATTCGTTCCTTGCAGTTCCCAATCTCGCTTCCATCGCAGTAAAACCATTCTTGCCACGTGTTTCAGTTATCTGGTCCGTACGCGCTTCGGACATGGATTTGAGTCAGTACCGCTGGCTGGCACGAGCCTGTGCCTGGACGGAAATTCGATTATCTCGTTTTGCAGATGGCATTATCGCCAATTCTGTAGCCGGACGATTGCACGCTGTTGCCAAGGGATTTCCTTCAGAGTCTTTTGCCGTGGTGGCCAATGGGATTGATACAGATGCATTTCAATCAAATGCTGAGGCTGGAAAGCGCGTCCGTAATGAGTGGGGGGTGGATGAAGATTGTACGCTTATCGGTTGCGTTGCCCGTTTGGATCCTATGAAGGGACATGAAATTTTGCTCGCCGCAGTTGATATTGTAGTGAGTAAACGTTCCGATGTTCGCGTTGTTTGTGTCGGAGGCGGGCCATTGGAGAGAAAGTTGAAGGAACGGACGCACGAGCTGGGGTTGGAGGCGCATGTCATCTGGCTGGCGAACGCCGTGATATGGTCGATATTTATAGTGCCTTGGACGTTTGCTGTCTTTCTTCAATTACCGAAGGCTTTCCCAACGTATTAGGCGAAGCGATGAGTTGTGGAGTGCCTTGTGTGTCAACAGATGTGGGAGATGTTGCCTGCATTCTGGGGGAAGTCGGGGTAGTTGTTCCGAAAGAGAACCCTGACGCGTTGGCGCAGGGAATTCTAAAAGTGCTTGATCAGCAAACCGTATTAGGTGGACAGGTCCGATCTCGGATTGTTCAGCTTTTTTCGCATGATAGAATGTTGCAAAAAACAGTGGAAGCTTTTGAAGACAGGTTATAGTACGCAGCATCTCAACTTTACACGGGGTGGCATCTTCGCTAAAGCGCATATATCGTGATTTCAAGCGATGTGACATGTGGCAAAAGGTGGATAATAGTGTTTGATCTCAAAAAGTATTATGTTGGCTTTGCAATTGTTGTATGCAATTGTATTTTATTTATTTTATTGTTCGATTTTGCCATAGGGATAGCCGTTAAGACAAAACATTATTTTGAGAAAAAGCCACTCTCTGCCGAAGTTCTTTTACCACCTCCGTATGATAACGTTCTGAATCGTGAACGTTTTCTAAAAAAGATAAAAGGCGACCCGGTTGTTTTTACTGCATATCGCCATTGGAAGGATGCTCCGCGAAAGTGGAGTTATTATAACACAGATAAAAACGGTGTACGCCTAACCGTCAAGAATCCGGTCGCTGATGCCAAGAAAGTGTTTATGTTCGGAGGTTCCACGCTTAAAGGTGACGATGTCGGGGATGAAATGACCATAGCATCCCGATTGCAGGAGCGTTTGGGCAACGGGTATGATGTTTATAATTATGCCCAGAATGGCTATCGTTCGACACAGCAGGTGAACTATCTTTTGGAATTGCTTGCAAATGGAAAAGTGCCGGATGTTGTTATCGTGTATGGTGGATTGTGTGATGGAGCTTTGGAAGACAATATAGGAGAGACTCCTAGAGAGCCTTTTCTCTTGGGAGGCACTGTTGCCTATGCCAAAGCTGATCAAACAGCTTTGGATGCTTTCAAAGTTTTTTATGATCAGTCTAATATCGCCTATTTGGTTACATGGTTAAAGATCAAAATTGGGTTGCTCAAGGTTACGCAAGATCAATTGATGCAGGAATTGGCAGATCGTAATACTCCGGAAAGCATAGCAAAGTGGACAGCTAGAGGCGTACACTATTTCTTGGAAAATATACGAGTGATAAAGGCTCTTGGTGATTATTACGGATTTGAATCGTATTTCTTCTGGGAACCGGCCTTGTTGGAAGGGGATAAGCGCAACTGGGATTATGAAAATGAATATCTTGCGGCCTATCCTCAGGTTTTAAAGGATAATAGAAAACAATTGCAGGTGACGGCAAAAAAGGCTTTTGTCGGAAAAGAAGCCGAGCATATGTATTATTTGGGTGACCTTTTTAAAGATACCGATATTCCCGTTTTTGTAGATATTTCCCACTTGGGGCCGCAAGGTTCGGATATGGTTGCGGAAGAAATTTATGAACGGATACAGAGTCGGGACGTACCTTCGGTCAGGGATTGATGGATGCAGTTAAAATCCGTTTTGATATCAGCGACGATTTTTATCGTGACGCTCGTGGTTGGCTTATGTGCTGTGGAGTTCGCTTTGCGTATGAAAAACAGCTCAATGAAAAACTATAATATTGAGATGTGGCGATATGCGAATACGCTGAAGAAACTAAGCGAAGACCCGTTGCTCGGCCATGAACATGTCCCTTCTTCCAAGGCTGTTTTGCAATCTGTCGAGATTCGAATCAATGCAGACGGATTGCGCGGAGCCGAGGTGAAAGCGATACCGGCTCAGCGACGCATTCTGTTTCTCGGTAGCTCCATTACACTGGGGTGGGGCATAGAGGAAGAGAAAGTCATGACGTCTCTTTTGCAAAAAGATTTCGACGACAGAGGGATGGATGTTGAAGTCCTTAATGCAGGGATAGGAAACTACAACACGGCTCGGTATGTGCGTCGTTTCATGACCCGACTGAGCCATCTTGAGCCTACGGACATCGTGGTAAATTATTTTGTTAATGACGCTGAGGAACTCCCCGTTGGCGGCGGGAATATGCTTCTTCGCAACAGTCAACTTGCAGCGACAGTATGGGGGCTTGTGCAGAGCGGGTTAGGCGGGGGCATAGAAGACCTTGTTGCTCATTATCAGGGTGTTTATGATGAGAATTCAAAAGGATATAGGGACATGGTGAGTTCCTTGACGCAACTTGCTGCGTATGCCCAAAAAATAACATTCGTATTTATTTTCTAATGACGCCTGACATTCATCAATTGCAGGATTATCCTTTCAATTTCATTCACGACAAAGTGACGTCTTTGGCGCGTGCGCTTGGCTTCAGAGTGGTAGACACTTTGGACGTCTTGAGCAAATACTCTGCAGAAGAGCTGTGGGCCATGCCTGGAGACCCGCACCCCAATGCTCTTGGCCACAGGATCATGGCTGATAGCATTCGGCCCGTTCTTGAACTTCAGAATTAGTGATAGACTGGCTCAATAAATAGACATCATGCTTTTTAGCTCAATTGATTTCATCATATTCTTTTGCATCTATTCGGTATGCCATTTTTACTTGCCCAGACGCATGCAGCTTCCGGTCCTGGTTGTTGGGAGTCTGTTTTTTTATGGCTACTGGGATGTTACCTTGATTTTTGTTCCGTTGGTACTTGTTGTCTGTGCCTATCTGGGGGGCTTTCTTATTGATAAGGTTGTCGATTCGCCACGGCGTAGACTGTATCTTGGGTTGACTATCACAGCGTTAATGGTGCCACTTCTTTTTTTCAAGTATACGAATTTCATACTTTCCGATGTATTGAATCCGCTTTTCGGGTGCTCCTTCATAGAATATGACATTCCGCTACCTATCGGTATTTCATTTATCACATTTACCATCGTTGCATATGTGGTGGATGTTTATCGTAGAGTGGCCCCGGTTGAAGCTGGTCTTGGAACATTGACAGGTTATGTCATGTTTTTTCCTCAGTTAGTGGCGGGGCCGATCATGCGCCCTAACGAACTTGTTCCTCAGCTACAGGTTCGCCATGCTCCGTCCGCAAGTAACATGAAACTGGGCGTAGTCTTTTTTACAATCGGATTGATCAAGAAGCTTGTTTTTGCAGATCATCTCGCAGTGACAGCGGATGCAGCTTTTGCAATGTCACAGGGGTTGCTTGGCTGGGATTACGCTTTTGGGGTTCTTGCATTTAGTGTGCAAATCTTTTGTGATTTTAGTGGGTATACCGATATGGCAATCGGGGCAGCGCTCTTTCTTGGAATTGTTCTGCCGGAGAATTTTGAAAGACCTTATCTCGCACAATCCGTTGCTGAGTTTTGGCGCAAGTGGCACATCACCTTGTCACTGTGGATAAGGGATTATCTTTACATACCACTGGGGGGAAATCGGTGTTCTCTCTTCAGGCAACTTTTCAATGTTCTGATCTCAATGAGCTTGTGTGGCTTGTGGCATGGAGCTAGTTGGAATTTTGTGGTCTGGGGTGGTGTGCATGGAATGGCCATTGCCTCGTCTCACGTTTTGCGTAATCAAGTGGGAGCCAAAATGGTTTTCCCCAAGGCCTTGCGTGTGGCGTTGACTTTTTTATTTGTTTCCTTGGCGTGGGTTCTTTTTCGAAGCCAAGGGCTTGGGCATGCTGTCAGTATGTACAAACAGCTTTTGTTCGCCAGTTATTCCGGTTTCCAGCCTTGGGCTGAGGCCAACCTTTTTCCGCTGCTGCTTGTGGGCGTTTTTGGCGTTTTCCATTTTTTTGACAGCAGGGAAAGATTGCGTCGTCTTGTCCTTGCGGTAAATCCATTTGTTCTCAGTGGCGTGATCATCATTTCCTGGCTGCTTGTTTGGCTCCTTGGTGCGCAGGGGGCTAACAAGTTCATTTATTTTGATTTTTAATCAAGTCGACGCTCGATTTCTTTGAGCACCAAATTCCCTCCTTGTGTGGAAAGATGCCCTCTGTCGTAAATGATGCAGGGCTTTTTGTCAGTGTGTCAAATTGCGGCGTGTTGAATTCCCACACCGTGTCCTTGTTCGAAAACAATGAGCGCATGATTTTTTGATATGCACGGTACGCCTTGGCGTTGGTTTCGAAAATGTCATACGGCTTCGGATAGAAATAGGCTGAAATGTGAACGTTGTGCTTCCGGGCCAAATGGAGAATGCCCTTAAGGCAGGTAATGGCTTTGGGATCAACTACGAGTTGTTGTCGTTTGTGAGGAGTGTTTTGACCGGGAGAAGGTGGAGTTGGCGTATCAGGAAGCCTGTGTCCTGCCCAGCTTTTGCGGTAGGGGTCCTGAGATGGAAATAAGGTGTTTTTAAGTTTGTAGAAATAGAATTTGATCGTGAAAATGGATCCAAGTACCGACTGTTCAAGCTTAGGCGACAGTTCATTTGTTTTCATCATGGAATTTTTAGTCAGGTAAGGATCTAGACAAATGATGACGTTTCGCATTTTTCCGCTTTTTATGGCGTTGATAGCTGCCGGGGCGACTTCACAGATATTACCGCCATTGATGGAAAGATTATAAATAGCGTGGTTTTTTATTTTGCGGGTGTCCATGGCAACCGCAGAGGAAGAAGACCCAATGAGAATGCCGTCAAAGTTGGCGGGAATGTAGTTGAGTGACAGTAGATATTTGGTGGCTCGATTATATGTCCATATACGGATGTTTTTGCCCTTGGCGTTTCCATAGATGCCGAATTCATCCATATAGACGTTCAGGGCGGCTATGGATGCGGTTAATGCCAAGGTGAGTGTCAGAACCAGGATGGTGAACCGTTTAGAAGTCAAAGTACAAAAACTCCTTTTCCACGAAGGAATTAAGGTACAGAAAACTTATGACAAAACAGATAATGCAGGTAAATATTTTCCCCCAGCCTGGCTTGAAGGGGGTCATGAATTGATGGGTATTCGGCAGTACGAAGACGGCAAGCGATGCAAGCGGCATGATAATGCTGCCTGCCAGAATATCGAACGCACCCATGTTTTGAAAAAGAGGGGCCTTTTTGAGCTGCTCAAGCGTGAGTAGTATATTTTGAAACCCGTCGGTGCTGCTTGTTGACGGGAGTGTGGTTATTGGTTGCAGAATGCTGCCATTCGCGCCAAACATGTGTTTTATCATGACTAGAGCATTGTGTACGTCCGGTGCTCTGAAAAAACAAAGTGATATGGCGGTGACTGTAAACGTCAAGCAGACGCCTGCCCATGTCGGCATCCTGAAGCCGTGCCTCTTCCACAGGTGATTGATGATGAGCGCGCCTCCATGAATCCCTCCAAAAATAATGAAGGTCCAGTCCGCTCCGTGCCAGAGGCCGGCAATGAGCATGGTCACGCCGATTGCGATCAGGGACTTCGAGACGGTGAAGGGTCCCCATGCCCGGACTAATGGAGTGTATAAATACGTGGTGATGAAGTTGCTGAGCGTGATGTGCCATCTGCGCCAGAAGTCGATGATATCGGCAGCCTTGAACGGGCTGTTGAAATTGATGGGAAGCTGTATGTTGAACATCAAGGCTGCGCCGATGGCCATGTCCATGTATCCGCCGAAGTCGAAATAGAGTTGAAAGGTGTAGCTCAGGATGGCCAGCAGTGACTCAAGGGCGGAGAGGCTGTCGGGAGAAGAGAATCCATTGTTAGCCACAGTGGCGAAGGTGTCGGCCACGACTACTTTTTTGAAAAGGCCAATGGCGAAATAGGTGATGCCCTTTGCTATGTTGTCGAAGTCGATCCGTTTGTTCTTGGTGGATTCGAACTGCGGCATCATTTCCCGATGATGAACAATCGGACCGGCAATCAGCTGTGGAAAAAACGAGACAAAGTTTGCGTAATCCAGAAAGCGTCCCGGCTTGGCGCTACCTTCATACACGTCCACCAGAAAAGCGACTTGTTGCAGAGTGAAAAAACTGATGGCCAGTGGCAGGGCCAGATGTGTGAACGTATACTCTGTTCCCGTCAGGAGGCCGAAGTTGGTAAGCAGAAAATTGGTATATTTATAATACCCCAACAGGAGAATGTTGCCCGCAAGGCCGAACAGCAGGAGTGGCCGCTTGATGGCTGGGCGGGCGACCATGGTGATGCCGGTCAGGTAATTAAGGGTTATTGAACCTGCGATGAGGGGAAGATATTTCAGGTTCCACCACGAGTAGAATATGAGCGAGCAGGCAAGAATCCAGACGCGGGTGCCGAGGTTCAATCCTTTATGGGCGAGGATAAAGTATCCGCATACGGCAATTGGAAGGAAAAAAAGTATATATTCGAAAGAATTGAACAGCATTGCGGTTGTGCGGCGATATTATTCACCGGGATGTTTGTCTGTGTTTTATTGAGCACTCCTGAGGGAGCGTTGCATGAGAACCCGGATCTCATCCAGCACAGCTGTTACTGTGTCCTTACTCTTTATCTGATAAAGGTTTGCGGTCTGGTCTGTATCGAGTCTGGGAAAGCGAGGCCAATGAAACGTGACCATAGGCATGATCTTGTCAAAAACAAGCATAGGGTTTCCCCTGCTGTTTTAGCTGCTGCGTATTCCCCCATGTCTTCAGGGATTTCGTCAATGGCCACTGTAGAAGGATACAAGACTCTGACAAGTTCTTGCCCGTCAGGGAGTGCTGCAAGCAATGTGGCAAATCCCGCAACGTATACTGATGTGAATCGTGAAAAGAGAGCTGGATCGAATTTTCCTTTTCACCGTCAAAGATGGGGGAGTCGGATAGTAATACACGTCCGTCGGGTGCCATCCGTTGGCGAAAATGGGCAAAATGCCGTTGTCCGGGGCTGTAACATCTAATTGCCAAAAAGAGATGCTTTCGCCGTTCTGGACGATTTCGTTGGTGATTCTGTCGGCGTCGTTGCGTCCTTTGTAAATGTGCCGCGAACCTCTGCTCCCCCTGCTGCGAGAATTTTGGATGTAACCTCACCCAGTCCTCGACTTCCGCCAATAACCAGAGCTTTGACTCCTGAAAATTCATTGGGGGTGACAAACTGTTTTATTTGACCGTAAGTTGGTTGTTCTGATGGCTTTGGCCGGAGAAACGCATTGATGGTCCCGGACAATCCTGGACAGGTGTACTTGAGGACAGTCATGGAGAAACGGTCGTCAAATTGAATGACTTCATAGGAGGCATGTCGGGACTCCACTTGGGTAGCCGTAAGGGACATGCTGGAAAAAATCGAATGTAGCCCGGGGCAGCGCATGCCGACCACGCGTGAGGTCGTTATCAGGCCAGCAAGTTGTTCTCGGGCTAAACTGACGGCCAGAATTGGGAACAGTGATCGGGCCAATGCCTGATTCAAAGAGAGTGGGATCTCGCCAGCCCCCCCTTCTTTCAATTGATCTTGGCCAAGATCGATGCAGCATTCGTCCGGCAGGCAGTTATCGGTTGGTAGAATTTGTTTTGATGGAGGGACATCCTCGCTTGTTTCGGCTGTGGCAATAAGTGCTGTGGAGAGTCCGCAATTGATTGTAAGTGTGAGATTATTATCTTTTTGCGTCCATTCTGCTTGCACCGTCCGATCTAAAAATAATGGTTTCATGAACCGTACGGTAAGTGCCTTTAGGTAAAATGAGGGAAGGCTCGCTGTTGCTGCTTCCATTCCCCACAAAAGAGCATGTACCCCGTGGACGACCGGACGTCCGAACAGAGATCGGCGGGCTACTTCCGGATCGATATGTATCGGATTGCAGTCCCCGGAGAGACGTGCGAAATCCTTTTGGTTCTCTAAAGAAAATGTGCGTGTTGCGATACTGGTTGTAGACATTGTCATTCTTGCTGGTGTTTGGCGACGCCTGCCACCATGTCTCCTACGTTTTTCATTGAGTCCAGTTCGCCGAGGCCAAATCTGATGTTGAAGTGGGATTCTATGCCCATAATGATGCCGATATTTGCAACAGAGTCCCATCGTTCGACATCTTTTGCGGCAGTTTCCATCGTTAATGCAAGGTCATTCAGTCCCAATGCCTGTTGTACGATTTTCTCAATGCCAGCGAGAATAGCTTGATTATCCATTGTTTACCTTTATGTGGCTGTTTTTGTTTGTGTATTTTGAAGGAACATGGTAGGCCCATAGAGATTCTTCATTCCCTTTTTCTTCCACCAGTTCGAATCCGAGGTCTGCAAACAATGATGAGACGATGCCATTTTTGGCTGTCCTCAGATAGTGGCCTTTGATTGTTTGCACGCCAATATCCTGAGCTTGCTTGACCAATTGGTCAAACATGGCCAGTTCCATTTCTCTTTTGAAAACACGGCAGCTCATGAGCCAAAGGTCGATGGTTGCGACATTGTCTGTAACCGGTGCCAGCAGGACAGAGGTCAACCCGTTGTCACCGAATTTGTCCTTGAGTCGGCCATAGAGAGATATGGTGGAATTGGTGCTGGTCGCTGTTTGTATTTCAGGCAGCGTGTACCTTTTGGTGGTTAAATTGAATTGATTCGTTTTGTTGGTCAGCTGGGTGATGCGCTCAAGGTATTGTTCGACAAATGGAGCTATCTCCGCTTCCATTTCCAGTGAATCAAGGTAGCTTCCGTAATCCTCGAAGGAAGATTGGGCTGAGACGCGTTTGGCATTTGACGTATAGTAGGCGCTACGCTTGAAGTCTTCTGGAGAGAGGCTTGTGATTTCGAAGAATCCTGAACGATCCAAGGCCGTGGCATATGTTGAAATGTCGGGCCCGGGATCAAGGACTGCCACCATGGGGAGTTGCTGTGAAACCAATTCCCGTTCTGCAGGATTGTCGTCTATGAAGACAAGGGATTCCAAACCGATATTTAAAGATTTTGCGATGGTTTTGATGTTGTCCGACTTGGGGGACCAATTGGCTGCGATCATGGCAAAATCGTCCGGGCGCAGCACGCTGTCAGGGTGATTGAGTCCCTCCAGTGCTGACTCATGCTCGTTTTTCGAGCAGACGGCCAGGATGATGCCGCGTTCCTTTAGTTTTTTTATATACGTCTGAAAAGAGAGGTAGGCCTCTCCTTCTGCGCTTCCCTGGCCCAGGCGAATGCCGTTGACGCCGTCATCCCCTATGACTCCTCCCCACAATGTGTTGTCGAGGTCGAGTACCAGGCACTTGCTGCTTTTGCCGAATGTGGCTCGCAGTATTGAGGTTACGCTGTGTGTATATTGTGGGACAGCCCGTGTGCCGGGAGTGCATTTATAGGCAAACCAGGCTGCGGCATCGTGCCAGACATCCAGCCCGCTTTCGGCTGCAAGCCTATTGATGTCGTGAATGATTAATGAGTTGTTTTTATTGGCAGCTTGAGCAAACTCCTCATTGAGGATGTTGATCAGACGCGATGATCCGCTCTGGGCAATCCCGTCAAATCCGCTCAAGGGACGCAATTGCAGTGGGTCGAAATTGTTTTGGATGATGGCGCAGTTGAATTTCTTCCCAAGAGCCTCCCACATGGCGGTAAAGCGGGCAAGAATCGTCTTTGCGTGATGGCCGATCTCGTTTTTATCGCTTTTCGGCGAAGGGAAATTGGTGATATTTCGGGAAGTTGTATGGATGAGTATGACGTCTGGAGAAAATGCGTCTAAATCAGGATTTCCGAAAAGTGCATCTTCGTAATAGCGATTGTAGTCAGAAGCATAGAAGGTCGGGCGGATGCCGCAATCAAGTAGCTTGATTTCCAGAAGAGACTGGATTTCCGTGGTGGTTGATCCGCTCAGGATGGCGATTCGTTTGTCCAGCAAGTCGCTTTGTTCAAGCAGTTGGGACTTGATTGCTCTCCGTTTCGCGACCAGTTCATGCGGTGGGGGAGGCGCAAAGAAGGGGTGAATTATGGCCATTTTTCCTCCATGATACCCAATGGTGCAGGTAATGCAACGTGATGAGCAGGTATGTTGAAAGTCGATGGGCTAACCTCATCGAGACATTTCGGACTACCCCTCTCCCAACAACTTTTTCGCAATATCCAGATCGTACAGAGCCAGCGGATTTCTGTCTGTGTTGCGTTCCTTGTACATGTCGGCAGCTTGTTTGATGGCGTCGTAGGGGATCCACTGGTGCTTTTCCCAGATCGTGGGTTCGCTGGGGTTATACAGGCGGAATTCGACACTGCCTTCGTTTTCACGCACGTACATGCGTACTTCCGGGTGCTGAAGGGACGGAGTGTAATAGTGGCCGCGTTCGTCTTTCATCTTATTCTCCCTGAGCGAATCCGAATCGGATGGAGTCGCCCACTTCATATACATTTATATTCATGCTGCGCAGCAGAACTCGAAGGGGTCTGCCGAACAGGAAATCATTCATGTCGGCGGGCATGCCGGTTTTCTCGGGTACCAGTCGGCGCATCTCCATGTCAAAGAGTACCATTTCGCGAAGAGCTTCACCTGCTTCGGCATCCCCGTCGCGGGCGGCTTTTGCGGCTTCCTCCATGCGGAGCGGGGCACATTTATCGTCGTGCTCGGCGATGAGTTGGAGCAGAGGATGCCCATCTGGGAGGACGTCCTTGCGTGTCAACCGGTCCTTTTCATACATGGCGGCCAGTGGCTCGATGTCTCGGCAGAAGAGCAGTCTGCATTCTTCCGGACGTGATTCATAGATGCCGCAGGCACTGCCTTCGGGACTGTAATACATACAGGTCCAGGTTCCATCGCGCCCTTTTATCTTGAGAATTTCTGAGTCAAGTTTCAGCATGCTCTGAGCCGGTTGGTCGTAAACCCGTTCGCCGGGGCGGAGGGTTACAATATCGGAGAGCGGAAGGGTGCCGTCTTCGATGAGAGGTATGTCCTTTATATGAAGGGCCGGACCGCCGTTTCGGCAGCAGATTCCGCAGCCCTTGCAGCGGGGTGTTTTGTCGTCTGAATTGTGCAAGTTTCTATTGCTCCTGAAAACCTTTTGGGGTAACCGTTGATACGGCTTATAACCTGTTGCCAAGCACCGATACTCTGCATGGCCTGCAAAGGCAAGCCCGAGTCAAGGAAATCGGTGTGACAGCAGGACGGGAGCGGTCCCGTTATTAAAGGATTGGCAATGCTTTTTGGGCAATTACCGGTTGACATTAAACGGGTGAGTCCATTACATTGGCAACCCTGCATACCTTGTGAATAACGGCGCATGCGCCGCGGTTCAACGCTTTTTGCGTAATGTAAGCAAAGGTATCCGGGCTCTGGACGAATTCGATTCTGTAAGTTGGCCCGGATTAGAATGGTTGATGGCAACATCTTAATCAAACAATGGAGGTTAAGGGAATGGCGAAACACAAAACTCCTCTGTTGGATCAGCTGGAAAGCGGCCCGTGGCCCAGCTTCGTATCCGACATCAAACAGGAGGCAGCAAACCGAGCCAAGAATGAAAAAGGTCTTGACTACCAGGTCGCAGTGGACTGCCCTGAAGATCTGCTCGGTGTTCTTGAAATGTCTTACACCGATGGTGAGACTCACTGGAAGCACGGCGGCATCGTTGGCGTTTTCGGTTACGGCGGCGGCGTTATCGGCCGTTACTGTGACCAGCCCGAGATGTTCCCCGGCGTTGCTCACTTCCACACCATCCGCGTGGCTCAGCCCAACGGTAAGTGGTACAACACCAAGCTGCTCCGCGACCTGATGGACATCTGGGACCTTCGCGGTTCCGGCCTGACCAACATGCACGGCGCAACCGGCGACATCGTTTTCCTCGGTACCTCGACTCCTCAGCTTGAGGAAATCTTCTGGGAACTGACTCACGATCTGGACATCGACCTCGGTGGTTCCGGCTCCAACCTGCGTACCCCCGCTACCTGCATGGGGATGTCTCGCTGTGAGTACGCCTGTTACGACACTCAGGAACTGTGTTACAACCTGACCATGGAATACCAGGATGAGCTTCATCGTCCGGCATTCCCCTACAAGTTCAAATTCAAGTTCGATGGCTGCCCGAACGGTTGTGTCGCTGCTATCGCTCGTTCCGACCTTTCTTTCCTCGGTACCTGGAAAGACCCGATCAAAATCGATCAGGAAAAGGTTGCTGCTTACGTTGGTGGCGAGATCGCCCCGAACGCAGGCGCTCACTCCGGTCGCGACTGGGGTGCATTCGACATCCAGAAAGAAGTTGTCGACCTCTGCCCGAGCCAGTGCCTGAGCTACGACGGCGGCAAGCTGGTCATGGACCACAAGGAATGTGTCCGTTGCATGCACTGCATCAACACCATGCCTCAGGCCCTGAAGATCGGTGACGAACGCGGTTGTTCCATTCTCTGTGGTGCAAAAGCCCCGATCCTCGACGGTCCCCAGATGGGTTCCCTGCTCGTGCCTTTCATCGAAGTCAACAAGGACGACGATTACCAGGCCATCAAGGACATCATTGAGAATGTCTGGGATTGGTGGATGGACGAAGGTAAGAACCGTGAGCGTATCGGTGAGACCATGAAGCGTCTCGGCTTCGCTGCTCTGGCAGACGCTGCCGGCATCGCTGCTGATCCCCGCCACGTTCAGGAACCCCGCCACAACCCCTACATCTTCTGGAAGCGGAAGACGTTGAAGGTGGTTGGGAACGCGACATCAACGATTTCCGTAAACGCCAACCAGCGCTAAATATTGGAGGAAAACAACATGGCTTTCATTTTCTTCCGGATACAATCCCGACAAACCGATGGAAGGTCGGATCTCCGACATCGGTCCTCGTCACTTCGGCGAGTACCTGCCGCCGGTCATCAAAAACAACTTCGGCAAATGGGATTTCCACGAAATCCTCGAGCCGGGTCTGCTGTGCCACACCGCCCTTTCCGGCGACAAGGCATACACCGTCCGTTGCGGCGGCGCTCGTCTGATGACCGTTACTCACATTCGTGAGATCTGCGACATCGCTGACAAGTTCTGCGGCGGTTTCCTGCGTTTCACCACTCGTAACAACATCGAGTTCATCGTTGAGACTCTTGAAGAAGCTCAGGCTCTCAAGAAGTTCCTGGATGAGCAGAAGTTCGAGGGTGGTTCCTACAAGTTCCCGGTCGGCGGCACCGGCGCTGGTGTGACCAACATTGTTCACACTCAGGGTTGGGTCCACTGCCACACTCCGGCAACTGACGCTTCCGGTACCGTCAAGGCTACCATGGACGCCGTTTTCGATGACTTCAAAGACATGAAGCTGCCCGCTCCGGTGCGCATCTCCATGGCTTGCTGCCTCAACATGTGTGGCGCGGTTCACTGCTCCGATATCGCTATCCTCGGTATCCACCGCAAGCCGCCCATCATCGACCACGAATACCTGGACAACCTGTGCGAAATCCCGCTGGCCGTTGCTGCATGCCCGACCGGTGCTGTTCGCCCGTCCAAGGTCGAGCTCGATGGCAAGACCTACAAGACCGTCGCTATTAAGGAAGAGCGCTGCATGTTCTGTGGTAACTGCTACACCATGTGCCCCTCCCTGCCCCTGTCCGACGGTGAAGGTGATGGTATCGCCATCATGGTTGGCGGTAAGATCTCCAACCGTATCACCAAGCCGGCCTTCTCCAAGGTCGTCGTGCCCTTCGTCCCGAACGAGCCGCCCCTGTGGCCGACCATGACCAAGGTCATCAAGAAGATCCTCGACACCTACGCTGCCGATGCTAACAAGTACGAGCGTCTGGGTGACTGGCCAACCGTATCGGTTGGGAACGTTTCTTCGAGAAATGCGAACTGGAATTCACCTCTCACCTGATTGATGATTTCCGCGATCCGGCTTACTACACCTGGCGTCAGACCACTCAGTTCAAGTGGTAAGATAAAATACTGTCGGGTATGGCTTCGGCCATACCCCGTTCTTAAACTAAGGAGTCCATCATGGCACTCGACGTTGAAGCCGCAAAGGCTGAAATTCTTGCTTTTTGCGAGTCGAAGTCCAAGAACAAATCCAAATTCTATTTCAACGACTTCACCAAGCTTTTCCCGGAAGAGAAGAGCCGTGCAGTTAAGAAAATCCTGACCGCTCTTATTCAGGAAGAAAAATTGGTGTTCTGGTCCTCCGGTTCCACCACCATGTACGGCCTTGCTGGCGCTGGCAAGCAGGCCCACTCCGAGGGCGAAGACTAGGTCTTTGGCTTGATCGGACTATAAGGCCTTGCCCGTCATTTTTTGGCGAGCAAGGCTTTTCGCAATTTATCACTCCAGTAACTCGGCAATTCAGTGCAGAACGCAATTCCCAGATTTATCCTTGCGGGCCTTTCGGGCGGCACAGGAAAAACAATAGTTTCCCTTGCCCTTGCCCGTGCTTTTAGCCGGGGGGGGGCTTCGCGTCGCTCCATTCAAAAAGGGGCCGGACTATATTGATGCCAAGTGGCTCGGACTTGCTGCTGGCCGTCCCTGTTCCAATCTTGATCCTTTTTTCCATACTGATGACGTGATCCGTTCCATTTTTTGGCACAAGTCAAAGGGCGCGGACATGAGTCTTATAGAGGGGAATCGGGGATTGTTCGACGGCAAGGATGAGCATGGCTCCTGTTCCACCGCAGAGCTTGCCCGCAAATTGGATGCGCCTGTCATATTGACCATAGACTGCACCAAGATGACCCGTACGGTCGCAGCCATTGTGCAGGGATGCACGATGTTTGAGCCAGGTCTTCATCTTGCGGGTGTCGTTCTTAACCGAACAGCTGGTGAGCGCCATCGTTCGGTCCTCAGGAAAAGTATCGAAGAACATACCGATGTCCCAGTGATAGGGATGCTTCCCAAAATTTCAAAAAATCCCATTCCTGAACGACATATGGGACTAATGTCTGACCAGGAGTATGGCGACGATGCTTGCGGAGGCGAGCAGGATGCCTTGAACTCATTGGCGGACATGGCAGAAGAATGGCTTGACCTAGATGTTATTACAGAAATCGCGAAGCAGGCGCCGGATTTTGGGACAATTCCCGGACCGCTGTTTTCCGATGAGCCTGCCAAGAAAAAGGTTCGTATCGGGTATGTCCACGATGCGGCTCTCTGGTTTTACTATCCGGAGAATCTTGAAGCATTGGAGCACGCAGGAGCCGAACTGGTTCGGTTGAGTATTCTTTCTGATGAGCCGTGGCCTGAAGTCGATGGACTGTATCTTGGAGGCGGTTTCCCTGAAGTTTTTGCAGGGAAAATTGCCGAGAACAGGAATGTTCTTGCGGGTATTCGTTCTTTGGCTGAAAATGGGTTGCCGATTTATGCAGAGTGCGGCGGGTTCATGATTTTGTGTGATTCTTTGGAGTTCGAAGGGGCTGAGCATAAGATGGCAGGCGTGTTTCCCGTGGGAACGACTTTTTGTCCGCGTCCGCAGGGACTCGGATATACCGAGGCTGTTGCTGAACAGGATTCCGTTTTCTACCCAAGAGGGGCAACCGTCTATGGGCATGAATTTCATTATTCCATCTGCCTTGACGGCGACGGCAAATCTCTTGATCTCTCAATGAAAATGGTTCGCGGAAAGGGTATTGCAAATGGCCGCGACGGCCTGCTTTATAAAAATACTCTTGCGGGCTACAACCATATTCATGCCTTGGCTGTTCCCGGCTGGGCAGAAAGGTTTGTCGAGGCTGCTGCTTTGGGCGGAAAAAATTAATTTTGATGAGCGATATTTAGGGACGAGATACCATGGAAGCAGTAAAAAGAATGTATCTGAAAGGGCTTGATGCCATAGGAGAGATGCCGTCATGGTCTCGTGACTGGCGTTGGATCGCACTTTACAGTGTCTGTATATACGCAATTGTTCTCGCTTTCAGATTAAGCTTTGCCGGTCGCTGGGATCATCCCGAATTGTGGGTGAACGGTGAACGAATTCTTGCGACGCATGATGCTTATTTCTGGCTTGCCAAGGCGAAGGGCGTTGGCCGTCTTGTCGGGTATCCATTAGCAGAGGCTGCGGCTTTGCTTCATGGGATGACCGGGATCGGACTCGGAACCCTCGGATTCTGGGCTCCGGCTTTCATGGGGGCGCTTGTCGGTGTTGTCTGCTACCTCTGGGGGTGGCTGCTTGCCGGACGTAGCGCAGGCATTTTCGCCGGTCTGGTGGGGGCTTTGACTCCTGGATTCTTTTATCGGTCACGACTGGGCTATTTTGATACAGATATGTTCACCCTGCTTGTGCCCATGTTTGTTGCGTGGATGCTGGCGTATTGGGTCTCTCATTTCTTGAAACGGGGATGGTTTTTTCCGTCTACATCTGAATCAGATGAACGAAGAACCGTTTCATATAGCCTTCTTTGGCAGCCTCTTGTTTTTGGACTGCTTACCAGATTTGGCTGTTCGTGGCACTATTATACGGTCAGTCTTTGTATCGGATTTTTTTTTTCTTGCGTCAGCCGTTTTGGCAGTCAACGGAAGACGCGGGGAAAAGATATTGGGTTTTTATGGCCTGACTGTTTTTTTGCTGGCAGCTTTCGCGGGGACTTCTTTCATCTCTTTTAGTTCCTATGCCTGGTTAAACGTATCTATCTTCAAGTTCGATGTGTTCTATATACTGTTGGCCGGGGTGTTGGCTATTTTCCTAGTGGTTGGACGTCGGATCAATCTGAATTTTCTTGATAACTGGATTGCGTGCACAGTCCTCTTTTTCTTTTGTGTGTGGCTGTCAGATATCGCTCAGGCTCCGCTTGCAGGCGCCTTTGTTAAAATTTCATCCTATCTGAATCCGGCCAAAGTACATACAGACTCGGTAGTTACCGCTGGGGTTGCGTATCCGTCGATCATGCAGAGTGTCATTGAAGCCAAGCTGACTTCGCTTGGAGATATCCTTAGTCGGGGAGCCTTTACATATTGGCTTGGGGCACTGGCGGTCATTTCTTCAGTGTGTATAGTGTCTTATCGGCCTGCGGCGGTTTTCCTTATGCCCTTACTTGCGTTGCACCTCTTGGGGGTAAAACTCGGTGTTCGATTTACCATGTTTGGCGGTGCTGCCATGATGGTCTTTTTGAGCGTCGGTTTGTATTGGTGCGTGGATTTAGTCGCGAAGCAATTCGCCCGCAGGCAATTGATAGTATTTGGTTTGCAAGTTTTTCTGGGTCTGTCTCTTTTGGGATACAGTTATTCCCAATATTCGGCGTTACCATTGACACCTGTTTTGACCAAGGCCCATGCTGAAGCGCTTGCGGAGCTGGAGAAAAAGCACCTAAAGACAGTATGATCTGGACATGGTGGGATTGGGGGTACGCCTCACAATATTTGCCGGACTTGAAACGACTGTTGATGGTGGGCAGCATACTGGAAAAGACGTGTACCCGACTGCGCTTGTTTTGAGCACGGATTCACCTCGTCAGGCAAATCATATGATGCGACTGACTTCACAGTACAAGCGGGAACTGGGGATGGGGTATGATATAGCTTCCGAGTGGGCTAAGCAGCCTGGGAGTGAGGTTATGGCCGAGGTCGAAGGGCTGAAAGAAGATGCAGTTTCTTTCCCAGTTCGTGCACCCCAATATCTTGTCGTCAGTTGGAAAGATATTCGTATTTCCAAGTGGATATCCTATTTCGGGAACTGGAATCTTGAGACCGGATCGACCATAGAGGGCTCCATCAGTAATTATGAACCGGGTGAACTTGGTATCAATTTTCAGCGCGGTGCCATCATGAATCGGCAGGGCGGCGGCGGATTGGTCAAGGACATCACCGTGCTTGACTGGGACAAGGTTGATACCACCGAATATTTCATGAATAGCATGTCGGCTCGTTTGTTGCCGGTGAGGCAGCATCTTGTTGTCAATAAGGTTAGCCGACAGAGTGTTCTTATGGATCGAATCGGGTATCGGAGCATGATGGCTCGGTTACTTACCTGTGATCCAACTGACCCAGACATCAGCAAATATTTCCGACTGGTCGTTGACAAACTTCCGTTTGCAAGGATTTATGAAGTCATTCAATCACATTAGAAAGTGAGAAAGAAATGAGTATTCCATTTATTGATTTGAAAGCTCAGTATCGACAGGTTGAAGATGCTGTTAAAAAGGTATTGATGGTGTTTTGGAACATGGAGCCTATGTAATGGGGCCAGAGATCGGCGAATTGGAAAACAGACTTTCGAGTTTTTCCGCAGTCCGTCATGCCGTGGGTTGTGCCTCCGGGACTGATGCTCTGATTATGGCGCTTATGGCCCTTGAGGTTGGACCAGGGGATGCTGTTTTCACTACGCCGTTTACTTTCATGGCGACAGCTGAAGCCATCGCTCTGCTTGGGGCTACTCCGGTTTTGTGGATATTGATCCGGTTACCTTCAATATTGACCCGGATGATCTGCGCCGTAAGATCCGAGACATCAAAGACGGACAATCTGAACTGACTCCCAAGGGAGTCATCGCAGTGGATCTGTTCGGTCAGCCTGCGGACTACGACCGTATTGAGCCTCTTGCCCATAACAATGGTTTGTTTCTGATCGTTGATGCTGCACAGTCTTTTGGTGCGACGTATCAGGGCAAACCCGTGTGTTCGTTGGGTGATATGGCTTGCACTTCTTTCTTCCCTGCGAAACCGCTTGGCTGCTATGGCGACGGCGGCATGGTGTTCGCTCAGAATGATGAGCTGCACAAACTCCTTGTCTCTGTACGCGTGCACGGCATGGGCGAGGACAGATATGAAAATGTACGCCTCGGCATCAATGGAAGACTCGATTCCATGCAGGCGGCTGTTTTGCTTGCTAAATTTGATGTTTTCCCCGGCGAAATTGAAAAGCGCCAGCAGGCAGCAGATCGCTATAATGAGCTTTTGGGTGATATTGCAGACCTTACCGTGCCCGTTGTTGCCGACGGTAATACTTCTGTTTGGGCGCAGTATTCGCTGCTTGCCAGAGATTCAGAGCATCGTGAAGAATTGATGGGGAAACTGAAAGCGGCAGATATTCCGTCTGTCATTTACTATCCCAAACCGTTGCATCTTCAGAAAGCGTTTGCCAATTTGGGTTATTCCGAGGGTAGCTTCCCGGTTTGCGAGGATATTGCCAGCCGGATTTTCAGTCTGCCGATGCATCCGTATCTCAAGGCTGAAGATCAGGAAACCATTGCCCAGGTTCTCAAGGGGTAATGAGTATGGCTGCCGGTCGCCTTGGGACGGTTGTGCGAATCGCCAAGCCTATTGTGGCAGGCCTTGCTCTGGCGTACCTGCTTACGGCTTTTGTTGATAAGCCGGCACCAGTCCATTTCCAGCCGGAAAATCCCTATGCGGCTCAACAGGCGGCTATCGTGAAGACGCACGCAGAGCTCGTTGTCGAAAAGAATGTCATGAAACTGGGGTCACCGTTGTCTGTTGCTCCAGAGGATGAAATGAGTTCGGAGAACCCGCTTGCACGACTTGAAGAGCTTGACAATGCCGCATCTGATAATGCGACGGCGGAGAGCGATTCTGGAAATGCCACATCGACTGTTCGTGGCAACATTGAAGCTTTGCCGGAACAGCCTTGAGTGTTTTGGGATATGTTTTTTACGAAATTTGCCTCATGAAGCCCTCTCTGGTACATGAGGGACATCTTTATACGACATCACGCCGGTATCCCGGTTTAAAGGAGTAATAACATGATTAAAATGGAAACCAGCATGGGTGATTTTGTCATTGAACTTGACTTTGACAAGGCTCCCAAGTCCGCTGCGAACTTTCAGCAGTATGTTGAAGACGGTTTTTATGACGGCTTGATTTTCCACCGCGTCATTAATGGTTTTATGGTTCAGGGCGGCGGCATGGATGAGAACATGAAGGAAAAAGCCACCCGTGAGTCCATTGAGAATGAGGCTAACAACGGTCTGAAAAATGATTGTTATACCCTCGCAATGGCTCGCACTATGGATCCGCATTCCGCTTCTTCCCAGTTCTTTATCAATGTGAAGGACAACGGCTTCTTGAATTTCTCCAGTGAAACCCCGCAGGGTTGGGGTTACGCCGTTTTCGGCAAGGTTGTTGAAGGAACTGAAGTCGTCGACGAGATCAAAGGTGTTGCTACCGGCCGTAATGGCTTCCATGATGATGTCCCGGTCGAACCGGTGTTCATTAATAAGGCTTCTGTGATCGAAGGTTAGTTTTTGAGAAGATAGATAAAAAAAGGGCTGTCCATTTGGACAGCCCTTTTTTTGTTTTTGTGGATATCTTCTTTACCCGCCAAGATAGGCTTTCTTGACTTCAGGGTCTTCCAGAAGTTCTGCACTTGATCCCTGTGCCACGATTTCGCCAGTGTCAATGACATAGCCGCGATGGGCGAACTTGAGTGCAAGGTTGGCGTTCTGCTCGATAAGCAGAATGGTCATGCCCTCTTCGTTGAGTTCCTTCAGGCGCGGAACATGTCGTACATCAGCAGGGGCGCGAGTCCCATGGACGGTTCATCGAGCATGACGACCTTGCAGGCCGACATGAGGGCGCGGCCCACAGCCAGCATCTGCTGTTCACCTCCGGATAGAGACTCGGAGCGCTGCTTTTTGCGTTCGTCGAGACGCGGGAACAGGGAGTACACGCGATTGTAGTCGCGTTTGATGTCTTCCATTGAATCCTTACGCGCGTACGTTGCAAGCTTGAGGTTTTCCTCAACCGTCAGGTTGCCGAAAATGTGGCGGCCTTCCGGTACAAGCGCGATATGCAGGTCCGAGACGATTTGTCCGGAGCCATGCCCATGATGGATTGGCCCTTGAATCGAATATCTCCCTGCGTGATCTTGGGGCTTCCGGCGGCGGAAGCTGCGCAATGGACATGAGTGTGGTTGACTTGCCCGCACCGTTGGCTCCGATGAGCGTGACGATTTCGCCTTCTCCCACAGTGAAGTTGATGCCGTGCAGGGCTTCAATGTTCCCGTATTTTACGTACAGGTTCTCGATTTCGATAAGTGGAGTCTCATATGGTGTCGTCTCCAAGATAGGCCTTGATGACGGCCGGGTTGCTCTGAATATCTTCCGGGGTGCCTTCGGCGATTGTCGCACCGAAGTCGATGACCTTGATCCACTGACACAGGCTGGTGACAACCTTCATCTGGTGTTCGATCATGAAGATCGTGATGTCGAAGTTGTCGTGAATCCACCTGACCAGCTTGATGAGATCTTCTACGTCTGCCGAGTTCAGGCCTGCTGCCGGCTCATCGAGCAATAGCAGTTTTGGCCTAACGGACATGGCGCGGGCGATTTCGACACGACGCTGCAGACCGTAGGGCAGGTTTTTCGGGAATTCCTGAGCGTATTCAGTCAGGCTCATGGCTTCAAGCAGTTCTTCGGCTATCTCGCGAATACGATGTTCGCGTTCGCGGTATCTTTTACCACGAATGACCGAATCCCAGACTGAATAGCCCATGCGGTAGTGCTGGGCGATGCGGATGTTGTCCAGCACGGTCATGTCGTGCCAAAGGCGGATGTTCTGGAAGGTTCGTGCGATGCCGAGTGACGTTACCTGATGAGGCTTGAGTCCGGCGGTCGGTGTCCCGGCCATTGTAATGGTGCCTTCGGTGGGCTGGTAGAATCCGGAGATCAGGTTGAAGATGGTGGTTTTACCGGCTCCGTTGGGACCGATAAGGCCCATGAGCTCGCCGCCTTTCATTTCAACACTGAATTCGGAAACAGCCTGGAGCCCGCCGAACCTTTGTGTGAGTCCGTCGATTGTAAGTAAAGACATGGCTGGCTCCTACTTGAACGTGTAGTATTTTTGAGTTTCGGGAATACGTCCGAAAGCTCTTTGTTGCCAAGAATGCCCTCTGGCCTGAACTGCATGATCAGGACGAGGAGCAGGGGGATCATGACCCATTTGATGACGCCTGCCGACGGTTCCCAGTCCGGGAACACGAAAGTGGCCGGGGCCAGCAGTACATCCATGATCGCCTGTGAGCGGAGCACTTCAAGCAGGCCTGTGAAGACCACTGCGGAGATGACAGCGCCGGAGAGCGATCCCATGCCGCCGAGGTAGACCATTACCATGGCCTCGGTAGACTTGAGGATGTTGAACGACTGCGGGTTGACGTAGCCGACGATGTGGGCGAACAGGCCGCCCGCGCAACCGGCCAGACCTGCAGAGATCATGAAGTTGATCGTCTTGATCTTGTTGGTATTGACCGACATGATTTCGGCTGCGACCTCATCCTGGCAGATGGCGTTGACGCCTTTGCCATAGGTGGATGTGATGAAACGGCGGATGACCCAGATGGTGAACGCTGTGAACGCGATGACCCAGAAGAGCATCCACGGGCCGTTGAGGGTATCCTTCATGGCCCAGACAGTATCCTTCATGCCCTGAAAGCCGCGGGAGCCTCCGATGAAGTCCATGTTTTCGATGGCCGAGATGACCATGTAGTTCACCGCGATGGTGATAATGGCGAGATAGTCGTCACGGGTTTTGAATGAAGGGATTGATACAAGGATACTGATCAGAGCGGCAAAGACCCCGCCGATGAGCACTATGATCGGGAAGACGATGAATGCCATGGACGCAGGGAGCATCGGGTCACCGAGCTTTGTCCCGAAGAACAGGACTGACAGGACGGATGATACATAGGCACCCACGCACATGAATGCAGCGTGACCGCAGGTGAATTCACCCATGTTGCCGTTTACGAGGTTCAGGCTGGTGGACATCATGATGTTGATGCCGACGAACATGACCACGGCCTGGATGTAGTTGTCGAGGATACGGAACTGAGCCAGCATCAGGAGCACGACGGCGCATGCTGCCATGAGTATGTTGAGAGAGTATTTCTGCATTGTATTCTCTCCCAACTAGATTTTTGTGGACTGCGGCATTCCGAACAGTCCGGTTGGTTTCATCCAGAGGATGATAAGCAGGATCGTGAAAGCGAACAGATCGCGATACGTGGACGGGAACACGGTGACGACGCCGACCTCGATGAAGCCGAGCAGGAAGCCTCCGTAAAACGCCCCTCGAATATCGCCGATACCGCCGACAACCGCTGCGATGAACGCTTTCCAACCGATAATCATCCCCATGAACGGTTCAAGAATCGGGTAGGACATGCCGTAAAGCAGGCCCGCAAGACCAGCGAACCCTGACCCCAGAACAAAGGTGAAGACGATGATGGCGTCAATGGGGATGCCCATGAGCGGAATAGCGAATTTGTCGTAGGAAATACCGCGCATTGCCATGCCGATCTTGGTCTTTGTGACGATGAAGTTCAGGAAGATGAAGACTGCGATAGCGGCAAAATGACAATGACCTTCAGGTTGGTCACGGTGACGCCGCCCATGTGCCAAATGGATTTTTCGACCAGTTCTGGAAATTTCAGACGGCTGGCACCGAGTACGGCGAGGTTGCCGTATTCGAGAATCAGTCCGCACATGAGGGCGGTGATGACCACGTACAGTCGATGCGCACCTTTGCGTCTGAGTGGACGGTAGGCGATGCGTTCAAGCGTGACTCCGACACCCGCCGTGAGGAGCATGGTGATGGGCACGGCAAAGATGAACGTCGTCAGCGGGGAAAGATTGAGAATCGGGCCGAGCATCCATGACGCGACGAAAAAGGCGATGTACGCGCCGACCATGAAGATATCTCCATGGGCGAAGTTGATGAGACGCAGTACTCCGTACACCAGGGTGTACCCGAGTGCTATGAGCGCGTAGAAGCTCCCCCATTGGAGGGCGTTCAGTATGTTCTGAATAATAAAATCCACAGCGGTGTTTCCTTGAAAGTCTGAGCTTGGACCGATCCCGGCGAATCAGGGAATTTTTCGATTCGGTCCGTTGTGTCGCAAAAAGGCGGGGGCCTCGTGGCCCCGCCCGGTAGCGTCGCTAAACCTGCAGCCTACGGGCAGACAGATTCTTCGAAGACGAATTCGCCCTTGTCGCTGATCTTGACGACAACAGCGCATTTGATCGGGTCACCCTGTGCGTCGAACTTGGACGAACCGGTGATGCCGTCAAAGGACTTGATGGAGGACAGACCTTCACGGATGAGCTTACGCATTTCCACGGGGTCGGATACGACCTTGCCAGCGTTCTTGATGGCTTCAACCATGATGCCGATGGAGTCCCAGGTGAGGGCTGCGTAGTCAGCCGGAGTGGCTCCGTATTCTTTTCGTAACGATCAATGAAGATCTTGGTGGCACCCTTGGCACCGGCTGCAGCGTAGTGAGTGGAGAAGAAGTTGCCGTAGCATTCGTCACCACAAAGCTTGATGAGGTCAGGAGTGCCCCATGCATCGGAACCCATGAAGGGACCCTTGTAGCCGAGGTCACGTGCCTGCTGGATAATCAGGGCAACCTGATTGTAGTTGTCCGGAACAAAGATGAAATCCGGGTTGGCTTTCACAATGGTGGTCAACTGTGCGGAAAAGTCCTGATCCTTGGTGCCGTGAGACTCGAAAGCCACGACCGGGCCGAGGCCCTTGGCTTCCCAGGAGGACTTGAAGATTTCTGCCAGACCCTTGGAGTAGTCATTGGATACGTCAAAGAGGACGGCAGCGGTTTTGGCGTCGAACTTCTTGGCTGCGAAGTCGGCGACAACCGGACCCTGGAACGGGTCAAGGAAGGCTGCGCGGAAAATCCAGGGACGATCCAGCGTGGTGTTCGGGTTGGTGGACCACGGGGAAATCATGGGAACACGGTTATCGTTGCAGGTACCGCCTGCGGGCACAGCCTGCTTGGAGGAGTTGGGGCCGATGATGGCAACAACATTTTCCTGGTCAATAAGTTTCAGTGCGACGTTGGTTGCGGATTCAGCCTTGGACTCGTTGTCCATGTAGACGAACTCGAGCGGGTACTTCTTGCCGCCGACTTCGAGCCGCCCGCTTCGTTGATGTCTTTGAGGTACATCTCTGCGGCGTTTTTGGAGCCTTCTCCGACTTCCGGGATGTCTCCGGTCAGGGGCAGGTTGAAACCGATTTTGATGGTGTCGGCCTTTTCTTCGCCACAACCGGCGAGCAGGAAGGCACAGCACACGAGCATGAGGCCTAACAGACCTACACCTTTAAGAAAACCTTTCATCATTTCCTCCTCTCATAGGAATTACAATAACCAATCGGATAAACAAGGTTGAGACATACAACAAATACAGGGTGAATGAAAGTTTTTTCCATCAGACATTTTTGCAAATAGCGCAGTATGCTTGAAGAATCTGCGAAATATCCGCCGGATATGGTCGAGAAATGGTGGAAAATTTTCCAAATGGAAAAAATGAATTTCCGTTAAATGTAAAAAAGAAATATTATAAGGGGTGAATATTTTTTTATAGGAACAAAAAAGGCCTGTCGATTTTTTTCGGCAGGCTTCGGGGGATGGAGCGAGATAAAGGGTCAGTCGGATAATGCAGTTTTGTCATTAAGGAAGGTTATGGTGCGACTGACACACTCTTCAAGCGAGAGTTTGTCCGAATTAAGCCGGAGGTCCGGGGATTTTGGAATGTCATAAGGAGCGTCCACGCCGGTGTAGTTTGTGATTTTCCCTTCTCTGGCGAGTTTGTAGTACCCTTTGGTATCTCTGGATTCACAGACTTCGACTGGGCAGTCTATGTGAATGAGATAGAAGTCGCCTTCTGCGTGAGCTTCTCTCAGCATCTGCTGTACTTCATGTTTCGGGGTGATGAACGCGCACAGGCATGTGGTTCCGGCATCCATGAACAGTTTGGTCATTTCATTGATGCGTCGGATATTTTCGGCCCGATCTTCTGTGGAAAAGGACAGGTCGCCGCACAATCCGTGGCGAACGTTGTCGCCGTCAAACGTGTAGACGCGAGCCCCCATGTCGAAGAGACGTTTTTCGACAGCGTGGGCAATGGTGGATTTGCCCGAACCGGAAAGACCGGTAAACCAGAGTGTCACTGAACGGAAGCCATTTTGGTCTTCCCTGTCTTTTCGGGTGACTTCTCCCCTGTGTTTGCAGACGTATCTTTGGCTATTCACTTGTGTTCTTCTTTTGTGTGCGTTTCTTTTTCCGTTTTTCCATTTTTTCGATTTCTTCATCCCTGAGAGCCCGTCGTAAGACCTTGCCTACCATGGTTTCGGCAGATCCTTTCTGAATTCAACGCGGCGCGGCACTTTGTAGTTGGCGAGCTTTTCCCGGCAGTAGGCGATGACATCGCTGCGGGAGAGTTCCTCTCCGTCGCGGATGACGACGTATGCCTTGACAATTTCACCTCGGGTTTCGTGCGGGATGCCGACGCTGACGGCCTCCTCAATCTTCGGATGGGAGTGCAGCACCTCGTCGATTTCACGAGGGTAGATGTTGTAGCCGCCGGAGATAATGAGGTCTTTCTTGCGGTCCACGATGTAGAAATAGCCCTCTTCGTCCATGTAGGCGATGTCGCCAGTGTAGAGCCATCCATTGCGCAGAACGTCGGCTGTGGCGTCAGGGCGGTTGTAATATCCCTTCATCACCTGTGGCCCCCGGATGACGAGTTCCCCCCGTTTGCCCGGAGGAAGCGGGTCCCCGCCGACTTCCATGTCCACGATTTTGGCTTCGGTGTCCGGGAAGGGAAGGCCGATGGAGCCGTTTTTCCGTGTGCCTTCAATCGGGTTGATGTGCGTGACCGGGGATGCCTCGGTCAGACCGTAGCCTTCAGCAATGGCTGCGCCGGTGCGTTTCTTGAACTGGTCCAGATGTTCGACCGGCATGGGGGCTGACCCTGAGACACAGCACATGATGCTCGACAGGTCGTATTTGTTGACGTCCTTCTGTTGAAGCAGGGACACATATACGGACGGGGCCCCGGGAAATACAGTGGGCTTGAGTTTCTGAATGCCTTTGAGGACATCCAGAGGTACGTAGCGTGGGAACGGGGCGAGTGTTGCGCCCATACTGGTCGGCCAGGTCAGGCAGGTGGTGAGACCATATATATGGAAATAGGGCAGGACGCCGAGAAAGGTTTCCTGCTCCTGTCCAAGCGTGTGCATCATGGCCTGACACTGCTGAAGATTGGCCCCAAGGTTGAAATGGGTCAGGATGCAACCCTTGGCAACACCTGTAGTGCCCCCTGTGTATTGGAGCAGGGCTGGATCTTCCGGGTCGACCCGGTTTTCAGTGAACCGGTCACGCCCTTTGGTGAGCGTATTGAAGGGCAGGACTGAATTTCCGTCGTATGGGATTTTGGGTGCTGTCCTGTTTTTCAGGGACTGGAGTTTGTAGAGCGTATTCAGAGGAAATTTCAATCCCTCGCCAATGGTGGTGACGAAGATTTTTCTACTGGAATGGAATCCCTGAGTTTGCTGATTTTGGGCCAGAGCAGGTCAAGAGTGATACAGAATTTGATTTCCCCGTCATTGACTGGTGGACGATTTCCGTTTCCATGTAGAGCGGGTTGGTCATGACGCCTACTGCGCCGCAGCGCAGCACTCCCCAGAAAGCGATAATCGTCTGCGGCAGGTTGGGCAGCATCAGGGCAACGCGGTCTCCCTTGCGTACGCCCTGCGCCTTGAGGTTGGCGGCAAAGATTTCACTTTGCTTTTTGAGCCCTGCATACGTGGTCTTCCAGTTCTTGAATACGATGGCCTGTCGTTTCGGCCATTTATGGGCGGCTCTGTCCAGAAATTTGAACAGGGGGATTTTTTCATAGTCCAGATTGACCTGAACTTCCGGGTCATACGATTTCAACCAGGGGCGCTCGATCTGCTCCATTGGGCATCCTTTTCATTCTTTTTTTGCCGTCCAGACGGCTTGCCGGAACGTATAATAGCCGAGCCTGAGGGTCAATACGGGATGTTGAAAGTAGAGAACGTCTCAAGTGACAGAGGTTTGACGCCTGAAGTTGTCTGAAAAAAAATCAGCGTGCGGGGTCGGCGGAAGGCTTTTGGGGGTGCGGAATAAAAAGTTTCTTTAAAACAACAGATTGCCGTTGAGGATCAAGTGTCGCTGATTGGGGAAGGAGGAGGTTGGCAGACATATTGCACAAGCAGTGAAACGCATGTCAGGGGCAATCATTGCCTACATGCTAAAGAATATGTTTAAACAGGCCGATTATTCATTGTGTCAACGATTTGATTTTTTTCAGCGCCTTAAAGGCGAGATGGCCTAATTCTCTAAAATCGTTGGCAGCAGTTGAGTTGACAGGGTTCCGGAGGCCGACTAAGGTGCTACAATCTGCTCGGGAACTTATGCTGAAACAGCGATGAATCATTGACCGAGCGAATGACTGAGAGCTTCAATGACAGATCAAATGGCGAATATTAACGGAAAGACCGGGATGCTTATTACTGACGGATTGTACCTCAAGCCGAGTAAGAGTACTCGTGTTCTTGCTATTCTGGATGCCTTGTCCAGGGATTCCAGCCTTTCCCAATTCGAGTTGGGAAAGCAGCTGAATCTCTCCGGAGCCATGGTTAACCAGTATCTCAAGCAGCTTCAGTCAGGTGGGTTGGTTGAATTTCTTCCTGTCAACGGTAAGAGTTATCGTTACACGTTGACAGAGGAAGGCCGATTTTCCCGTCAGAAGATGTTTTCGGACTATTCTTCGGAGACCGTTCGCCTCTATACCACCATCAAGGATTTTGTTCTGGAAAGGCTTGGAACATTGCTGGGGAAGGGTGAAACCCGGTTGGCTCTGTTCGGTGCTTCCGAGACGTGTGAAGTCGTGCTGTCCGCTCTGCGGGACAGCGATTTCCAGATCATGATGCTTCTTGATAATGACAGTAGAAAGCAAGGGCAGATTTTCAACGGGCATGTGGTTTCCGCACCTCATGTTCTGGATCAGGTGGACTGCGATGCCGTGGTCATTACCTCATTCGGCAGGCAGGCCGAGATATACGAGCAGCTTAAGCCGTATTCCGAAAAGCGCGGATTTCAAATCGTGAGATTTTGATTATGAAACAGATCGATTCCATTAAGCTTCGTTCCGGCGTCACCATCGGTCAGGGTCATCCCTGCTTTATCGTTGCTGAGATCGGCAACAATCATCAGGGTGAGTTCGACCTGGCCAAAGAGATGATCGACCGGGCTGCGGAAGCGGGTGTTCAGGCCGTCAAATTTCAGAAACGTGACATGGAAGCCCTGCTGACCCGGGAGGGGCGTGCCGCTCCGTATTCCGGCTGCAACAGCTTTGGTCCTACCTACGGTGAACACCGTAACGCCTTGGAACTGTCCATTGAACAGATGGCTGAACTCAAGGCCTACAGTGAATCTCTGGGACTGGTCTTTTTCGCCTCTGCCTGGGATGATCCGAGTCTGGTTCAGATTCTCGACCTTGATGTCGAGTTGCTGAAAATCTCCTCTGCCGAACTGGTCAACGTGCCGCTGGTCCGCAAATATGCACAGGCCCACGTACCGATTATTCTTTCTACCGGCATGAGTTCCCTTGAAGACATTGATGTCGCCCTGGCAGAAATCAACGCATATCACGATGATGTCGTACTGCTGCACTGCAATTCGACCTACCCTTGCCCTGAGGACCAGATTGGTCTGCCGGTCATGGATGGCCTTCGTGAGCGGTACAGCCTGCCTGTGGGATATTCCGGACATGAGCAGGGGATCGCTCCCAGTGTCGGAGCGGCCGCTCTTGGCGCATGTGTGGTCGAACGCCATTTCACTTTGGACAAGTCGTTCAAGGGGACGGATCATCAGGCGTCACTGGAACCGGCAGAGCTTTCACAGATGGTTTCCATGGTTCGCGAGGTCGAAAAAGCCCTGTGCGTCAAGGGCAAGAAAGTTTTCCCGGAAGAGCAGGCCGCATCAAAGAAACTGCGGAAATGCATCGTTTTTTCAAGAGATCTGCCTGCCGGTCATGTCCTGACCGAAGCAGACCTGACCACCCGTTGCCCGCGTGTCGGCGTTTCGCCTGTGCATTGGGACGAGGTGTTGAACGCTACGCTCAAGAAATCGGTTCAGCATGAGGAGCCTGTACAATGGGAGACTCTGACTCTGGCCGATGTCGAGGAGTGCGCAGGGGCTGCGACTTCATAGACGATAGTTCGCAGACCATCATTTCTGCCTGATAAAAGGCTGCTTCTTCACAATGTGAAGTGGTGGCTTTTTTATTGTTTGAAAAACAGGTAAGAATGGAACTGTAAAAAATCATTCATATAATGGCCGGGTAGTGTTAGGTATGGCAATATTCCGTGTGTCAGGAGAGGAGGAACCATGAGCGAACAGGAAATTTTGCTGGAAACCGGCACCAACGAGCTGGAAATAATCGAGTTCTTCATACGAGAAGAAACCGAAAAGGGCGTTGAAACACACTATTTCGGTGTCAATGTCGCCAAGGTGCTCGAAGTGGTCGAGGCCCCGGAAGGGCTGACCGGTTCCGAGGCCGCGGTTCATCCCAGTTTTCTCGGGACTATCCCGCTACGAGATCTCATTCTGCCGGTGGTGGATTTGAGCGTCTGGTTGACTGTTGAGCGCGCACAGGATGTGAATGAACCCATCATTGTCACCGAGTTTAACGGCATGATAACCGGTTTTCTGGTTTCAGGCGTGACCCAGATTCACCGGGTGAACTGGAAAGACGTCGAGCCGCCGAGTAAGTATGTGGCAAGTATGGATACCAACTGCATCACAGGTACGGTCAAAATCAGGGATCGTTTTGTGCTCATGCTCGATCTTGAACAGGTGTTGGCCGATTTGGATGAATCAGGAGAGACCGCTGCAAACCTTTCCGATATCGTTGCAGAGGAACGGTATCGGGCTTTGATCGCAGATGATTCGACTTCGGTACGGGAACTGCTGCGGAATAATTTCACTAATGCGAATTTTGATGTGACTGTGGTCGGAGATGGTGCTGAAGCTTGGCACAAGCTTGAGGAAATCAAGACACAGGCACAGAAAGAGGGAAAAAGTCCTCTGGATTATCTGGATGTGGTTGTGTCGGACATTGAGATGCCGCAGATGGACGGTTATACCCTGACCCGCCGCGTCAAGGAAGATCCAGTCCTTAACGTGTTGCCTGTGACACTCTTTTCGTCCCTTATTTCCAAGGGCGTCGAGCACAAGGGCGAGGCGGTAAAGGCTGATGCGCAGGTCACCAAACCCGAGTTCAATGGCTTGACCGAGGTCGTTATCGAACTGGTAAAGAACTGGAAAGCGGAAGCCTGAGCCAAAGATTGAATAGCACCCGATACAATAGAAAAGGCTCTCTTCGTCAACTGATTGGCGTGGGGAGCTTTTTTTGTCCCTGTGCTAATCAAGGTGTCCCCGCTGTCTACAGTTCCCGGTGCATCTGCAGATTTGATAGCCTGATTTAAACGGAAGCTTCGTCAAGGCAGTCTCGAAGAGAACTGATGCCGCAGGAGTGGCGCATGATGACAGGTACGTTTTTGCCGCGAATAGCGGAAAGGACGTCCTTTCTTGCTTTATGTGAGACTTTGTTGGTGAAGAGTACAACAAAGTCCACCTTTCCGAGAGAACCCGAAATGGAGCGTTCCTTCCCGGTGTAGCATTTGAGTTTGACGCCGTTCTTTTTGCTTCGTTCATGTAATCCCGTTTCAGCCTGTCCATTCCACCAACCAGAGCAGCACACATATCCCTGTCTCCTTTTAATTGCTGAGTGATATTGAAAATCGTTTTCAATCAATAAGAGGGATAAAAGAAAAGGTCAAGCAAAAAAGATTTGATCGGGATGTCGAAGACGTTTCGACTGACCGTTTTATGGTGGTACTGTCTGGTTTATGGTCGTCGGTGCGGAGGAGAGTTGCGTGTTCCCGGATGGTTATTCACTGTCTACAGGCTCCCAGTTTTCGCCTTCGGGGTCGATCTCCGGCAGGGCGCATGGGGGTGTTTCTACCACTCGGTTGCCTTTGCCCTTATCCAGCAGGGACGGGGTGTTGCCGATGATGACGTTGACGTTGCCGCCCAGCAGGATTTGATCCTTGATGCCGGTAAAGTCATTGAGTTCGGTCCATGCAAAGGTGTTGGACGAGCCTCGCAACGATTCAAACGGATAGCAGTAGATCGCATATCTGGATTCGCCACGAACACGGTTGTTGGCGAAGAAGCCTCGTGATCCCGTCTGCACGATGCCCCGGGCCTGCGAGCCTCCTCCCATAATGATGTCGTTGCAGGTGGCTATGATGTCATTGGCGTACAGCAGCATTCCGGTGGACGCTTCACCACGTCCTTCAATGCGGTTGCCGGTCAGGGCGATACGGTTGTTGCGCGAGAAATCCACGCCGCCCGTGGTGTCAATGTACCACCCCGCGACAATGCCGTTGGGACCATATTTATGGGGGTATGGAATGCCGGAGTCCGCCGTGGTGATTCGATTGTTCTCTATGGAAATACTGCCACGGCCCTTGCCGCCGAGCGAGTTGTCCAATACCTCGATACCGTTTCGTGAAGCGCGGTGAATGGTGTTGTTCTTAATTGTTATTTCAGCATCCCACGTCCAGTCGACCATGACTCCGTAACCCGCTGTGCGTTCCGGTTTGCCGGTTTCCATGAAAAAACGGTTGTTTTCGATGCGGATGGTGCCGGTCGCAGCGCGTTTTATGGCCTTTTCCCTAAAGTCGAGCCTGTTGCCGACGACGACGCCTGCCATGAAGGGGAGTGTGTCGCCGTCGGACCATCGTATGCCGGTCTCTTGTGGAATGACGTCCGTGATGGTGCAACCGCGCAGGTCAAGGCCGCCTGCATGCGGGAAGTGAAGCGGGGTTCCTTTGGCTCCGTCAAAATGAATGGAGCGGATGGCTATGATCGGCCGTTGCGGGACGGCTGTGCCCTTTGACGGGAAGCGGTGAGTAGAAGGTCCACCAACCGCCGGAGATTTTCGTCTTGGGTTCGTCAACACTGTCGAATTCGCCTTTGATACGAATGTCTTTCGTGATTTTTATGCGTCCCTCAGGACCGAAATTGAAGCGGCCTTTCAGGAGAACTGTCCCTCCGGCGTCAACTGCGGCCTGAACATTGGCGATGTCTTGTCCTGGATTGCCGGTGCCGATCACGGTCTGTTCGGCGATGGCGGGGAGTGCGGTCAGGCAGATCAGGAACAGGGCGATAAGAAGGCGATGCATATCCTCTCCGTGAAGGTGTTAACTGTATTGGGCGGAATTTACATGCTTTGTCGTGCTTTTACAATGTGCCCGGAAATTCCTGCCCATATGGGCCTTGATATTGACCAAGAATATCTGCTTGTTGAAGGCGTTATATATTTATCTGAAATGTTGTGCCGCAGAGTGAAAAGCCTGTAACAATGGAACAGACTGAAAAGAGTCTGGAATATTTTGTTTGAAGTATCGACATGGCGATTTCTGGAGGTCCGGGATGCGTTTGAAGACAAGAATGACCTTGATGCAGGTTGCGACAGTCGTCGCTGCTATTGTGGCATTATGTTGGGTTTTTGTTCAACAGATCTCGCGGTACGGGGAAACCGAAATGGAGAAATTCCGCACAGAGATGCTTGAAGACGAAAAACAGCAGCTCAAGGATTTCGTGCAGATGGCTGTCGGTACGATAGACAGCTACTATAAACGGTCACAGGATGTTGAAGCCTTGAAGCAGGCCAAACGAGACGAACTCAAGCGTGTCGTGGACGCCGTTTATGGGCAGTTGGATGCGTTTCACAGAGAGCATCCGGGATTGAGCCGATTCGAGTTGATCGAGGGGATGAAGAGCATCGTTCTGCCTGCCCGATACGATGGGGACAACTATTTATGGGTGCAGGACCTTGATAGCGTTATGTTGATTCACCCTTCTTCCAAGCTGACCGGGAAGGACATGAGTCAGTTCAAGGATCCGAAGGGGAATTACATGATTCGGGACATGACGGAGATTGCCAAGCGGGACGGCGAGGGCATGTCGTCTTATTGGTGGCCGAAGCCGGGAGAACAGGAGGCCAAGCTCAAAATTTCATATGTGCGTCTGTTGCCGGATGCCGGATTGATTATCGGTTCCGGAGCCTGGATTGAAGATATTACAGCCGAGATGAAGGGCGAAGCCTTGAGACAGGTCGCCAAGATGCGGCTTTCCGATGGAAACTATTTCTGGATCAATGACATGACTCCGAAAATGGTCATGCATCCGATCAAACCAGCTTTGGACGGAAAGAATGTCGGCGCAATGACCGATGCCAAGGGAAAGCAATTGTTCAGGGCCATGGTAGAGGTGGCTGAGACAGATGGGCAGGGGTATGTGGACTATTTTTGGGGTAAGCCCGGAAAGGATGGTGATTTCCCGAAGCTTTCCTTTGTGAAGCTGTTCAAGCCGTGGGGCTGGGTCATCGGAATGGGGGTTTATATTGACAATATCGACACGGCGGTTGCAGCCAAGCAGGTCGCCCTTGAGGAAGCAATCCATTCCATGGTTGTCTTTGTGCTGGGAATTTCTCTTTTGCTCGCCGTGCTGAGTGTGGTTGCGGGAGTTTTGGGATCACGCTCCGTTACCAATACCATCGGGGGCGAGCCCGTGGACATCGCCGGAATTGCCGCGCGTGTTTCCGGCGGTGATCTGACCATTGCATCGACGACGGGCAATGGTGTTGTCGAGCGCGGTATATTGAAGTCCATGAAGGAAATGGCTGGCAATCTGCGTGTCGTGGTCGGGGATGTTCAGTCAGCCACCAACAATGTGGCCGCAGGGAGTGAGGAGCTGTCCACGTCATCCGAAACTTTGTCGCAGTCCACCGTAGAACAGGCCGCGTCCATTGAGGAAGTTTCTTCCTCCCTTGTGGAGATCGTCGGTTCCATTCGAAAGAATGCGGATAATGCGGAGGCTACCAGCCGTATCGCGGATTCGACCAACAACGACATCAAATCAGGTGAGGAGTCTGTGGAACGGACGGTCGAGGCCATGCGCGAGATTGCCGACAAGATTGTTTTCATCGAAGAAATAGCGCGCCAGACCAACCTGCTTGCTCTCAACGCAGCCATTGAGGCGGCTCGTGCCGGGGAACAGGGCAAGGGGTTTGCCGTCGTTGCGGCCGAGGTCCGGAAACTGGCAGAGCGGAGTGCGACCACGGCTCAGGAGATCAGTGAGCTTTCCGCATCAAGTGTCGAGGTTGCCGAGGAGACTGGAGAGCTGTTTGCCCGTTTGACGCCCGAGATTGCCAAAACGGCCGGACTTATCAAGGAAGTCGCCGAAGTCTGCGCGGAACAGAATCATGGTGTCAGTCAGATTGAACGTGCTGTTGAACAGTTGGATACTGTGGTGCAGCAGAATGCCATGGCGTCAGAGGAAATGGCTTCAACCTCCGAGGAACTCGCCAGTCAGGCTGCCACGCTTCAGGAGGCCATGCAGTATTTCCGTGTTGATCCTGCTGACGGAGGATTTGCTTCACGCTCACGGATGCAGGCTTTGCCCGGTCCTGATGCTGATTTGGAGCAGTGAGAGTTGCAGTTTAGTAGCCGCGTTTGGCGGAACGGTCCGGTTGTGAGGTGATCGCAGCCGGACCTTTTCATTTTCCCGGTCCTGCCGTTGAACAGCCTGTGCCACGGTTTCGCATGCCGTCTGAAGGTCTCCGTCATTGCTGATGGCGGATACTTGTTCTTTCAGGCTGTCGCGATGATGCGCTGGTCCGCCCAGTTCGGGTAGTTGGTCCAATAGTGAAGTGCCTTCGCCCTGTCTTCAAGCTTGGCAGATGCGTAGCCAGCATGAAGGTAGGCATCCGGGATTTCCTTCACGGAAAGGGCCTTGTCAAAAACGTTCAGTGCATCCTGGTGGCGTCCCAATCGGGTGTAGCAGATGCCTGCCATGGCGAGGCGTGACGGCCGAATATCTTTGCCCGCCTGTTTCTGCTGTGCAAAGTGGGCATCAAAGGCCTTGGCCGCGTCTCGAAAGAATTCTTTTGCACGTTCAAAGTCATTTCGCAGTTCCGCTGCGCGCGCTCTTTCGAAATTCTTTTCACCTTTTCTGTGGGCCGGGGTCTCGAAAAAAGGACTCATGTCTGGTTTTTCTCCGCAGTCGTATCAACGACAGGCAGTTCGATGATGAAGGAGCAGCCTCCTGAATCAGGGCAATTGACGTTTATGCTGCCGTTGAGATCATCTATGATATGCTTGCAGATGGAAAGCCCCAATCCTGCACCTGTCGGTTTGCTGATGTGATATTCTTCATCGTATACCTGATGGAATGGTTCGAATATCTTGTCGCGTTCCTGTTCCGGGATGCCCGGTCCGTCATCGCTTATGGTGATGCGCAGCTTGTTTGTCGAAGTTGTGTCTGCGGTCAGGCGGACAGTGCCGTTGCCCGAAAATTTTGCTCCGTTGTCAAGGAGATTGAGAAGCACCTGTGTCATGCTGTCCGGGTTGCCCATGACCGGTGGCAGGTCCGGGGGGGTGCTGACTTCAAGCGAGACGCTCGGATAGGCCGTGAAATAGGACTGGCTGAGCCCCGCTGCACGTTGGATGATCGCCGCGGTGTCGATCGGTTGCCGTTCCTGATATGCCGTTCCTGATTTGATTTTTGAAAGGAGCAGGAAGTTGTCGATGAGGCCGAGCAGGCGGGCGGCTTCATCGCTGATGACCGCGAGATTGGTGTTCATTCGTCCGGCACGCTTGGTCAGTGACGTGTTGCCCGTGGTCAGCGGCATGAAGTCCCGGGCAAAATCCCGGTTGGTCAGTTTGGTGTAGCCGATGATGGAGGTCAGCGGCGTTTTCAGCTCATGGCTTACGGTGCTCAGCAGAGCGGATTTGAGCCTGTCCACTTCCGTCAGTCGGGCGTTGGCCTCTTCAAGCTGCGCCGCTTTGTGCTCAAGCGCCTGAGTCCGTTCGATTATCATGTTTTCAAGATTTCTGTTCAGGGAGGCAATGGCTTTTTCGGATTCCCTGCGTTTGGTCATATCCACGATGAACGCGAATTCGAATTCCTTTTCGTCAAATTTGATGTAATGGCTGGTTACCTCCAGAGGGAAGATGGTGCCGTCTTTTTTGCGGCCTGTGATTTCAAAGGTCATGTGGTGGATGGCAGTGAGTTTCTCCCACACCATCGCACGGATGGCGGCATCGGCGTAAGATCGGGAACCTGCATGGAGAGCAGTTCGTTACGGCTGTAACCGAACAGTTCGCATGCCGCGTTGTTTACATAACTAAAGGAGCCGTCCGGCTTGACCCAGAAGATGCTGACTGCGGCATTGTCCACAGTGAATTTTGTCAGCGTAAGGGCTTCTTCCGAGCGCTTGTGGTTGGTAATGTCCATGAATTGGACCGCGAGTTGTCCCGGTTGTATGCGGAACGCATTGACCTGATACGCCCCGTTGATTTCGCCATTGCGGTATCGGATGTCTTCGGTCTGCCAAGCTCTTCCGGAAGTGCAGGCTTCCCTGTAGTGATCAGGAACTCCTGTGAATTCAAGGGCCGGGAAGGCCTCTTCTATGGTTTTGCCGATAAGGGGGGTGTGGTCAATACCGAGCATGGTGTCTGCCGCCGGGTTTGCGCCGGTGAAGACGAGGTCGTGGTTGGATTTGAGGGTGTAGAGGTGGATGCCCATGGGCGAGGAATCCACGATGTTGCGAAATTGTTCTTCTGAAGCCCGGAGTGCTTTTTCGGTTTGGCGCTGTTGCTCTGTCTTTATTTCCAATTTCCTAAGATGGTCTTCTGCCTTGAGCTGTTCACCCGTTTCAACGGGGAGTTTGTTTATGAGCATGTAGACGACCCATGCTCCGGTAAGCAGATTGACAGCCTTGGGAATGAAAACCATTTCCGGACGGCCGAGCAGGTCTCTGATCCATGTCGGCAGCACCCCTATCTGCGCCGTTCGCCATATACCGAAGTACACGCTTTCGAACAGCGTGCGGGCTGCATCGACAGTGAGGATTAACAGGACAGTGACAAAGAAGGCGCTCTGAATTTTTCTGCTGGACAGGCGCTTGATGCAAAAGCACAGCACCCCGCCCAAACAGCGGTGAGGAGCCAATAGATCAGTGGGGTAAGAAGCTTGAACATGCCTTTCGTCCTGTATTTGTCTTTGAAGGTAACACGGACGAAAGGTGGGGGCCATAGTGTTATAGTTGGATGCCAATGCATCAAAAAAAGGGCCGGACGATCATTCGTCCGGCCTGATGGTTCGCTTTGGAGCGGTGGAGCTAGGCTTCTTCCTCAACCGGAGCTTCGGAGATGGCGCACTCGGTGGTCAGCAGCATGCTGGAAACGCTGGCAGCGTTCTGCAGTGCGATGCGGGTGACCTTCTTGGGATCAATGACACCTTCCTTGACCAGGTCGATGTACTCGCCGGTGGCGGCGTTGAAACCGTTGTTGCCCTTGAGGGCTTTGACCTTCTCAACGACCACGGTACCTTCGAGGCCGCAGTTGTTGGCGATCTGCTTGAGGGGCTCTTCAATGGCGCGGGCGATGATTTCCACACCGGCCTGTTCGGTGTCTCCACCGGCCTTGAGCTTGGCGAGCACCTTGCCTGCGCGGACCAGTGCGGTACCGCCGCCGGGGACGATGCCTTCGTCAACGGCTGCGCGGGTGGCGTTGAGGGCATCCTCGACGCGGTCCTTGCGCTCTTTCATTTCCACTTCAGTGGCTGCGCCGACTTTGACGACGGCAACGCCGCCGACCAGCTTGGCCAGACGTTCCTGAAGTTTTTCACGGTCATAGTCGCTGGAAGCGTTCATGACCATCTTGTTGATTTCGTCGCAGCGTGCGTCCACAGCGGCCTTGTCGCCGGTGCCACCGACGATGAGGTGTTCTTCTTGCTGATGACGACCTTTTTGGCGGAGCCGAAGTCGCCGGGCTGGATGGATTCCAGAGTGGTGGCAGTGTCTTCGCTGACCACGTTGGCACCGGTCATGATGGCGATGTCGCGGACCATGTCCTTGCGGCGGTCACCGAAGCCGGGAGCCTTGACGGCGCAGACCTTGAGGGCGCCGCGCATGGCGTTGATGGTGATGCCTGCCAGTGCTTCGTTTTCGACGGTCTCGGCGATGATGAGCAGCGGGCGTCAGCTTGGCAACGGCTTCCAGAATGGGAACCAGCGGCTTGATGTTGGAGATTTTTCCTTCGGACAGCAGGATGAAGGGATTTTCAAAGACGGCTTCCTGCTTGTCGTGATCGGTGACGAAGTAAGGGGAAAGCCAGCCGTTGTCCCACTGCATGCCTTCAACCACGTCCAGCTCGGTGCTGATGCCCTGAGATTCCTCAACGGTGATGACGCCGTTGTCGCCGACTTTTTCCACGGCTTCGGCGAGGATGTCACCGATGGTGGAGTCGTTGTTGGCGGAAATGGCGCCGACCTGTGCGATTTCAGAGCTTTTCTTGACGGGCTTGGCCATCTTGTCCAGCTCGGCCACGACGGCTTCGACTGCAACGTCAATGCCGCGCTTGATGGACATGGGGTTGCGGCCTGCGGCCAGCAGCTTGACACCTTCGTTGAAAACGGCCTGAGCCAGAATGGTGGCGGTGGTGGTACCGTCTCCGGCGATGTCGTTGGTCTTGGAAGCGACTTCCTTGACCATCTGGGCACCCATGTTTTCGAGCTTGTCTTCGAGGTCGATCTTTTCAGCGACGGTGACGCCGTCCTTGGTGACCTGCGGAGCGCCCCAGGTCTTTTCGAGCATGACGTTGCGGCCTTTGGGGCCGAGAGTGACTTTGACGGCGTTGGCCAGAGTGTTCACGCCGTTCTGCATGCCCTCACGGGCGACTGCCTTGTAATCAATTGCTTTTGCCATTGTATGTCAGTCCTATGGAATTCAGTTTGAAAAATTAAGCAAATACGCCGAGGATGTCGTCTTCACGCATGATGACGAGTTCCTCACCATCCATGGAAAATTCGCTGCCTGCGTATTTGGCAAACAGTACGGCGTCTCCGGCCTTGACGGTCTTGCATTCGGGACCGGCAGCCAGGATTTCGCCGCCCTGCGGCTTTTCCTTGGCGGAATCCGGGATGTAGATGCCCCCGGCAGTCTTTTCTTCTTCAGCCTTTCTCTTGACGATCACACGGTCATTCAGCGGTTTCAAACCCATTTTAAACTCCTTATGAAATGATGTCCCCGTTTTGGGGTGCGTGTCGATATTGACTGCGGACAGAGATAAGAACCCTGTCTTTGTTGTCAACAGTTTGAACGTCATTATTTTTGCGAAGTCGTTTCATACTCCCCCTTGAAATTGTATGTGAACCCCGGTAACAAGCTATTAATGAAGAAAATCCTATTCCGTTCATGAAGGAGAAGAAGTAATGGAACCCGGCCTGCGGCGATTGGTGGTGGTGTCTAATCGACTTCCGGCAGCCTCAAGAAGGAGGGCGACTGCTGGAAGGTCAAGGCGGGAGCAGGCGGTCTGGTCACGGCCCTGGCTCCGGTGCTCAAGAATCGCGGCGGTGTCTGGATCGGCTGGTCCGGGGCGTCCGACCCCACGCTGGATGTTGACGGACTGCTTTCCAATTTTTCTTCCGAAGCGGGGTATGACCTGTTTACCGTTCCCCTGACGCAGGGAAGAGGTGGACGGCTACTACTTCGGTTTTTCCAATGAGATCATCTGGCCTCTTTTTCATGATCTCCAGACCCGTTGCCGTTTTGCGCCGGAATACTGGCGCATGTATCTGGAAGTGAATTTCAAGTTCGCGGAAGTCGTGGCGCGCAAGACGTCGCCGGACGATTACGTCTGGATTCACGATTATCATCTTATGCATCAGGCCTTTTTCCTGAAAAGCATGGGGGTGAAGCGGACGACCGGTTTTTTCCTGCACATCCCGTTTCCGCCGCCGGACATTTTCATGAAGCTTCCGTGGCGGTGGAAGCTGATTCAGGCTCTTACCGAATTCGATCTCGTGGGTTTTCAGACATTGCAGGATCGAAAGAATTTTGCCGAATGCCTGCGACGTCTTGTTCCCGAGGCTCGATTCGAAGGGCGTGGTGCGGTCATCAATGTGAAAGTGGGCGTCCGGAAATTTCGTCTTGGCGCATTTCCTATCTCCATTGATTTCAATCAGTTTAATTCAATGGCTGAAAAATCTGAAGTGGCGCAGAAGGCTTTCCGGATAAGAGAGGCGCTTCGGCATAGGAAGATCATTCTTGGCGTGGACCGGCTTGACTATACCAAGGGCATTCCCGAACGTATCCGTTCATTCCATACATTGCTGAGTCGCTATCCCGAACTGGCCGGTCGTGTGAACTTTGTTCAGATTGCCGTCCCAAGCCGCGAGGAAGTGGATGAATACAAGGAGTTGCGGACCGAGATCGAGCAGCTCGTGGGACGCGTCAACGGTGAGTTCTCGTTTCCGGGCTGGGTTCCGGTTCACTACCATTACAAGAGCTTTCCCCATGACGAACTGGTGGCATACTATGCCGCTGCCGACATCGGACTGGTTACCCCTTTGCGTGACGGCATGAACCTTGTTGCCAAGGAATATTGCGCGAGCAACACGAGTGAAGACGGTGTTCTCATCTTGAGTGAGTTTGCGGGCGCGGCCGCGCAGTTGCAGAAAGATGCCTATCTCGTCAATCCGTACGACATGGAAGGCATTGCCAAGGCCATGAATCGAGCCCTTCACTGGGACAAGGCAGAGCGCCGCGAGCACATGGTCGGCCTGCGCGATCAGGTTCGGAAAAACAACATCTATTGGTGGGTTGATTCATTCCTTCAGGCGGGAATCGCCAAAAGTCTGGATGACTTCCCCGAGGTGGAGTCGCTGGAATATGAGCCGGGATAGAAATGAGATGAAGAGGGCCTGAATATTAAGGAGCCTCTTTTCCTGTCGTGAGACCCAAATCCTGTTTTTGTCGTTAAGCTGCTTCTCCTGTTCGGTGTACCACCGCTTTGTCGGGGCGGCCGAGATCCTTGTGAGAGCATGCATACCGCGTTTCGACTTCTGTCCGGAACGGGAATCTTCGCCCGTGGTGTGGGACAATTCCTTTTCTCAATATGATATCAGGTTTTTTTTATCTTTTGGATAAAAAAGATTCGTTTGCTTAATTTGTTTTTGTCAGACATTTTCTTGCTGCTGTGTATTTGATTTGTTTATAAATAGTCATAATTATTACTGTAAATCAATTCCAGTCAGTCGAATTCAATCTGCTTCAAACGCTTTCCAATGGAGCGGCATGGTTTCGAAATTGTGTTTCAACTACGTTGTCCGCGCAATTGGTCGCGGGAGGCAAAACAAAAATATTAAAGGCAAGAAAATGACAGCATACATGTATCTTACTCTGGCAATCGTATTCGAAGTGGTGGCAACGAGCGCGCTGAAAGCGTCCGACGGATTCACGAAACTGCTTCCCAGCCTGATTGTCGTGATTGGATATGCCGCGACATTCTACTTTTTCTCCATCGTTTTGAAAACGATGCCCGTTGGCGTGGCCTATGCCATCTGGTGCGGACTGGGTATCGTTCTCGTGACCGTCACAAGCATGATCCTGTATCATCAGGTGCCCGATCTGCCTGCAATAATCGGCATGGGGCTGATTCTGGCTGGTGTATGCATAATAAATTACTTCTCTAAGACGATCGTCCACTGATTTCGGTTGCCGAGGAACGGCCTGCATAAAGCCTGTTCAGGCTTGACTTGCAGCTTGCGGACTGTTCCCGGTCCATTGACCGGATCCTCCCATTTGAGCCTGCTCCCTGTTTGGGGTAGGCTCTTTTCATGCTCACACTCAAATGCGCGGACTGCCGCCGGAAACTTTGGAAGTATTACAAGATCGGGCAGGGCGAAGTGCATCGCTGCCACAAGGACCGCATCAAGAAGGTCTGGAACATGGTCGAGAAGGACGGCAAGGTCTTTTGCGCCTGCGGCAGGGCCGTGGGCATTGATCGAGGCTCCTATTACACTATGGACAAGAAGGCGTTCACCTACAAGGGGACCAAGACGAACGGCTGAGCGTGGTTGTTTTCGGGGCGGGTCAGGTTTCAGCTTTCACCGTATGAAATGCGAAGTTGTTCTTGCCGCCGCGTTTGACGTCATACATGGCCTTGTCTGCGGCTTCGAGCAGTCCGTCTGGAGTGCCCGCGTCAGTCGGAAAGAGCGCGATGCCGAGAGATGCGCCTGTGTTCACCATATGACCATCGATGTTGTATGGAGAGCGCAACTTTTCCACCAATTGTCCTGCTATTCCGGAAATATAGCCCCGGTCTGGTGCCTTGGGCAGGACTGCGATGAATTCGTCACCGCCGATTCGGTAGGTCTTTCCCTGTTGCCCCATGACAAATTTCATGCGTCGGGCCGTGCGTACAAGCAGCGTATCTCCGGCCTTGTGGCCGAGTGTGTCATTGACTTCCTTGAAGCCGTCGAGGTCGATGAACAGTACCGCCACCTGCGACTGGGCTTCTTCCGCTTCCGCCAAAACGTCCGGCAGAGCCTCTTCCAGAGCCAGTCTGTTGCTCAGGCCTGTGAGCATGTCCCGATAGGCGCGCTGGTCTGCGGCTTTTTCCTGTGCCGGATCATGCACGGTGCAGAAATAGGCATTGTGGTCTGGGGAGAAGATCGCGTTCCAGTTGAGGCGGATGTGCTTTTCATTTTTGCACAGAAAACGGAACGAGAATGTTGTTGATCCGATATCCGAGGTGATGAGTTTCTGCATGTCGGCAAAAACGCGTTCCCGGTCGTCAAAATGGATATGTTCGATAAGGTATCGTCCCTGCAATTCCTCGCGGCTGATGCCGATGGTGCGTTCCCAGTGGGTATTCATATCTTCGAACTGTCCGTCGATGGAGATGACCGCGCACATGTCGGGCGAAAGAGACAGCCATGCGTAGCGTTCTACGTAGAACAGGCGTTCCAGAGTATACGGATCATTGCATTCGTT
>LQAJ01000080.1_pt1 | contig 72717 bp, 78 predicted proteins | sample 1535811 | NCBI WGS metagenome assembly LQAJ01 (sample SAMN04331587, study PRJNA305678) | bioreactor metagenome | isolation source: bioreactor_6 inoculated with Wadden Sea sediment 2nd replicate of a... | place: Germany: Wadden Sea, Janssand Flat
TCCACTGCATACTGGGCATTGACGATATGCGGGTGGTCCGAGGGCAATTCGGGTCAGTACGATCTTCTTTCCGGAGACCGTGAGCACCGATCAAGGCTCTTTGGTGACCTGCAAGCTCGAGAGACGGTGTGGAATTGCGATACAGTCATGCATGGAGTGCGGACATTCCTTTGTGTAGTAGGTATAAACTTAGAATATCTCATCCTCTCTTCATACTATGAATACATTTCCTTCTCCTCATGGAGTCCAAGAACATGTATTCCCCCATTCTGGTAAAAACATCTTACCCTTTACAGTGTTGCGGCTATGCGAGCTGCAGCGAGTTCACACAAGCGTGGTAGACATCTACAAACAGGTCTTGGAATGTACTATACTGGCTGGGAGGTGTAGACATGAGGAGACAGGAACAAGAACGAACCAAGGTGAACACCCCATGTCTATCTCTTCTTGAGCAAGAGGGGATAGCATACCGTATCCACAGCTATGAGCATGAGCGTGATGCAACCTCGTATGGGCTGGAGGCAGCAGAGAAGCTTGCTATCGAGTCTGACCGGATCTTCAAGACTCTCGTGGTCCAGCTTGACTCAGGAGAACTGGTGGTCTGCATCATACCGGTCACTATGAAGCTCGTCATGAAATCCGTCGCAACAGTCTTCCATGCCAAGAAGGCCCAGATGGCACCGGCATCATTGGTGGAACGTACCACCGGTTATGTACTCGGTGGGGTCAGTCCCATAGGGCAGAAGAGACTCCTTCCTACCATCATCGATGAGACTGCCATCATCTTCGAGACGATCCTCGTCAGCGGCGGGATGAGGGGGCTGGATGTCGAGATCGGGACAGAACTCCTTAAAGATCTGCTCAAGGCCGAATTCGAATCGATTTCTGTGTAACCTATCATGTGCTATAATAGGTATCTCCATGGAACTCACATCAATTACTAGAGGTGCTAGTTGGAAAAAGACTCAGTATTTTCACAAGTCAAGAATAAAGTACGTGAAGAGAATCTCAAGGAGATGACATTACAGGTCATCCAGGCACAGCAGGAAGGCAGTATCAGTAGCTATATTCCCCTACTGCAGACCTTGAGCGAACCTCCTCTTGAGGAGATACAGAAACGGGATTTTTACGAACTGACAGAGCGACAGCTCTTCCTGCAGCTGCTCCGAGTTCTTCACCCGGACCGTTGTTCCTATCTTACAGCCCGTGCTGAAGAGGCACATAAGAACACAGATGAGGAAAAACTCGGGAAGTTTCTCGAAGTCTTAAGCTTCAAAAGCACCCTGAGTCCCTCGATCCAGTCTCCGACAGTGTGCGTGAAGAGTACCGCTATGATGAAAAGGATTTCGATGATGCTCAGAGATACGACACGATGGATGATCAATGGTATGAGCAAGAGGATATCAGTGATTTCATCACTGCCTGCAAGGCAGAACTTGCCGGAAACCTCGATATCATGATCACTCCGACAGACCTTTCCCATCTCACCGGGGAGCTGGTCATCTCTGGTTATGGGATCTCTGAGCTGGATGGGCTTGCATACTGTGAGGCGATCACGGTACTCGATCTTTCACATAACCAGATAACCAATCTCTATGACCTGAAGGGGCTGGGCCAGTTGGAAGAGCTGGACCTCTCAGATAACGAGATCAATGATATCTCAGACCTGACAGGGCTTGGTAACGTGCAGGTACTTGATCTCTCGGACAATGACATTGATGACCTGAGTCCTCTGTTGGGTCTGTATGAACTGCAGTATCTGCATATCAGCGGAAATCCGGCTGTCGGGAGAGCAGAACAGATCAATGAACTTCTGGCAAAGGGAGTGGTCATTATCACATTCTGATTCCTCCCTTGAAAAGGAGTTTCTTGATAAGATACGAAGTATGTGAATATTGGCACGTAACAGCACCGGTGGTGGCATGAATCGACACCGCTGCACCGGCAGCACTCTGAAGAAGTTATACGACTCATCAATCCTCTGTACTGCCTGGCATTCTTACATCGTTACTATGAGACCAGCAAGGAGCTCTCTGATCAAGAGAAGCTCCTTGCTGGTCTCAGGACTATTCTTCCGCAAGACTGCTGCGACCGGTGTATGACTACCCCCGGTTCGTGTTGTCTCCGGTCACTCTGCAACATACTGTTCCTCGGTCTGCGTACCGGTATAGCTGGCAGGGGGAGCAGGGAGGCAAGATCGCAGGTACTCCTGCAGATGCCTGTCCTGACAGAATATGAAACAGCCTTTCATAGCCCTGGTAAGGAGGACCTTATAGATGTTCTTCACCAGCTGTGTGAGATATTCCGGGTCTTCTTTCAACCCCTTCTTGCCTGAGACATCCTTATAATCCTTCCAGGATACGAACAACTGCTCGGTTACCGGGTCATACTGGAGATCCCTGCCGAATATCACCCCTACATAATCGAATTCCAGTCCCTGCGAGGTATGGATGCAGCCGATCTGATCAAGACCGGTCGGATCAATCGCCCAGGTGGTCCGTGCCTTTCGGGAATTCCACGGCATGGCGAACTGATGTTCTTCGATGATGACATCGGGGATCTGTCCATCTGGGTTACCTGCTTTTTCACTGGTCCACTTCCATGCATAGCCTGCCAGCATCCTTGCCTGGAAGCCCTCCCGGTCTTTTTCTTTCACCAGAGCATATACCTCATGGGGTGAGTCACAGATCTCAAAGGAGAAGGCATCCGTATCCCATGATGCAAAATTCGCTGTATCCCTGATTCGGAGGCTGTGGTCTACCCACTTGATGTATCCCTGCATGCCGGAACATCTGAACTGGACATCCATGGTATGTTCGGCAACTGTTGCCTGTGCTCTCTCTGCTGCCGCCCTGATGTTTTTCGTATTCCCGATATCCTCGGGTTTGACCACTTGTGAGTCGTCAACGAAGAAGACCGATATCCTGGCAGCGTTGATGACATCCTCTATCTGGTTCTCCCCGCTGTACTGATAGGCTGAGCTGTCTTTGAGCCTGTGAGCCTCATCCACGATGATCACATCATAGTGGTCACGAGCAATCTTGTGGAACGATGCTGACCCGGAGATGATAGAGTCCAGTACCATGGTATCAAGCGGATCCTTCGTGGATCTCTTCAGTCCTGCCTGCTGGAGTCTTCTGGTCATGACACTGCGAAAGGCTGCGTTCGGGGCGGCAAGGACGACGTTCTTCCTCCTTTTGAGCATCCCGTAGAGCAAGTTGAATGATACGACCGACTTGCCGGTACCGGGACCGCCGTTGATGATCACCACCTGTTTCGTATCGGTGACCGGGGTATGGAGGATCCTCTCATACAGGACCTTCTGCTCATCGATGAGAGTGAAATACTCATTCCCTCTGAACAGGGAGCCCACTGCATCTATGAGCTTGACACTTGGTCTGATCCTGCCGTTCTCCACAGCATACAGGATCTCCATCCCGCGGCCTCGTCCGACATGACCTGCGATGAAATCGGCCAGAAGATCTATATCCTTCTGGAAGAACACAGGGGTGTCCTCCACATAATGGGTGTATACCTCATCAAGCAGCGGTTCCGGGTCATGCCTCTGATAGTTGTGCAGGAAGGCACAGGAGTCTGCTGTGATGTTCCCGGAATAGAACTCTTCATTGAAGTTGTTCAGGAATCGTTTATACCCGAAGGCCTGATACGAGGGGTGTGAGGTCTCATGGATCCCCTTGCCGAGGGCTGTACGCACCACCCCATCCATCGCAGTGGATTCTGCCTGCTGCCACTGCTTGAGTTCTACGATGACCGCATGCTTCTGCTGCTCTTCGTTCTCTCCGGTAATGACGAAGTCGATCCTTCTGCTGGTATTGGGTAAGTTGTATTCGATCAGCACGCCGCAGTCATCAGCGATATCGACATTGCTCAAGGCAAGCTGCATGCATTTGAGGGAGTTGTTCCAGGAATCGACTTCTTTGGGATTCGGCCGTCTGTGGAATACCCGTGTGTACTCCCTGACCAGAGACGGGGTCAGTTCCAGGTGTGAACCATCATATCTGAAATCCCGGTATGCATTACTGTATAGGATCATGGTCACTGTCCCGTTCGTTGTATTTGACAAAATCCCCTTTTGACAGGGCGACCGGGTATTTCTCTGCGTTCTTCTGCAGTTTGTCGTAGATGGCCTGTTCGATGTCGATGTCGAGCAGATCTGCAAAACGCAGCAGATAGATCATCGAGTCGGCGAACTCCTCTTTGATCCTGGTGAACTTCCTGTCTGATCGGTCAATCTCAGAGATCTCCTGATCACTCATCCATTGGAAGAGTTCCAGCAGTTCGGAGACTTCTACAGAGAGAGCGATTGCTATGTTCTTCGGTGTATGATACCGATCCCACTCCCTCTCGGTGACAAAATCCTGTACTGATCGTTGAATGTTCTTTATCTCCATGAATAATCCTCACTAACAGGTTGGTTGATCCATGGTACATCGTAATGAGACAAAGGTCCATCGATTCAGGATGGTAGCGGCATGATCCAGTAAGCAGCCCCTGCATCAGAGAGGGGCTGCCGGCTATCCAGGGAGGTCTTCTGTTAGTTTAAGCAGACTGCTCTGCCGTTGGATCGGTCAAGCATTATCGGGACATGCTCAGCAGGCTCAGGAGAGCTCTGCATGGACCAGATCTGCAGCCATCCGTGCAGTCATGATACAGGTGGGCAGGCCTGCAGGGCTGACGGTCCACTGCCCTGCACGATAGAGATCGGGCATGGGGTAAGGATCGCCTTCTTCATGTTGAGCATCCCGGCATCGATGGGAACCTCCTGCTCGAAGGACCAGCCTACGATAGCCCCTTCAGAACTGTAGACATTCCTCTCGATACTCAGCGGGCTTGCGGCAAAGGTGAAGAGGATATGCTTTTTCAGTGCTCCATAGACCGATGCCGTGAGCGTATCGATCATCAGCTCACTGATCCTTTTTTCGAACTCATCATACCAGCCTTCTTCATCGATCCTCCGTGTCAGCTCATAATCGAAGAGGAAACTGGCGATCAGGCCGCTCTGTCCCTCAGGGGCAGCACTGCTGTCGTTGAGTACCGGCAGGGAGATCTCGTAGGTGTTCAGACGGCAGAAGGACTCAAGCCAGGAGTAGAACGCGTCCCGGGAGAGCTGCTGCCAGCCATCAAGGATGGCGGCAAGGTCAGCACGATGGAGTTCGCCGAGGCCTGTGCGTGAGGGCGTGTAGAAGAAGTGGCCCTCTGAGATCTTGCTGAAGTATGCGGGGGGGAGGTCCACTGCCAGAAAGAGGGTGAAGACCGACTCTGCCCCGCGGCTGGAGAGGATCCTCTCCTGCTCCTTGAGAATACCGGCCCGCTCTGACTCTGGGAACTCTTCTGCAGCTATCATACGGTAGAGATGCTTCAGGTCAGCACACCAGATGAGCTTGTCGTAGGTGTACTGGTTCCCGCTGCTGTCAGTAAGGCTCCTGCGATGTGCATCAAGCTGTACTACCTCCGCACCGGTCCTGACTTCTGATCCGATCTCTGTAAGACGGGCCCTCAGTGCATTCGGGATGCTGCCGACACCCCCTTGAGGGTAGTAGTAGTCAGGGTAGAGGGAGAAGTAACTCATGGCAAAGAAGGCAGGGGTCTTCTTGAAGAAGTGCTGTGAGATGATGTCTATCAGGGCTTTGTTTTCAAGCAGCCCATTGAGGAACTGCTCCATGGGCATCCGCATCCGCATGATCGCAGCCCCTGTTGCCAGGAAACGGATGATCCAGATGATGAAGGTGCTCAGATAGTATCTGATGTCACGCTTGGCATCCTTGAAGAAGGGGCTGTCGCTTCCAAAGAGTACCTGCATGTAGATATCGAACTTCCTGATGACCTTGATGACCCGTTCCACATCTTTGGTGCTTTCGGGATAGAGCTCCTTGAGCAGCTGCTCATAATCTCTGAGACTCTCAGGCGTATCGGCACTGATGATCTTATCCTCGACCCCGAGTGATACCTTGCTCGGCAGCAGCGGCAGGTCTATCTGCAGCTCTTCCAGCATGGGCTTGATCATCCCGGCATTCTCCACGGCACGGATCCCCCCGTCAAAGAGGAACCCATCCCGGGTAAAGGAGTTCACCAGACCTCCGCAGGTCGTGTTCTTCTCAAGCAGCAGTACTTGATGGTCCCTCATGGCAAGGGATGTTGCCGCAGTCAGACCGGTGATCCCGGCTCCGACGATGATGATCCTGTGGTGCTCTGCCATACCTGTGTACCTCCAAGCTGTAAGAATGATGCCTATGCATAGCAGTATACCATGGCACTATGCACTTTTGGTACACAGAATCACCAGATCTTCAGGGAGGAACAACATGGGAGGGGCTGTCGATTGCCTCTGTCTTGGTCTATCCCTGTCATGGTCTGTGGATCGGGTACCTCAAGGAGAGGTGGATATGAGTGGTCATCGATGCATACCGATGGAAGGCTCTGATTGCAGACGGGATATCTCTGTCTCATCATGTTTTGCTATGAATACCTGAAACAGATGCTCGATACCTTTTTTCTATGATGAAGAAGCATCTCAGGACAAGAATACGGTCTCCAATACTGTTGTTCGTCGTACTGCTTCTTCATCTCTCAGCCTGCACTGTGTCGCCCTCCCGGGTGCAGGAGGCCAGATCTTCACTGGATGACTGCGCCACATACTCATGGAAGACCGATGTGAGCTCATCGATGAGAGGATTGTCGCTGTGCTGCAGGGTGAAGATCTGCAGATTATCAAGGGCACGGGTCATTGACATGTAGATTAGGTTCTGTGATGCCTGCAGTGCTGCGTCAGGGGCCAGACGGGAGGAGACGGTGATTGACGGAAGGATGAGCATGACTACCGCGAACTCTACCCCCTTCGCCGAATGGCATGTCGATATCCTGATCCCCTCGGTCTCTTCGAACTGGAAGGCATATTCATGGATATCACAGAAGGGAAGCTCCATCCGGGTGAGGCCCTTACCTATCTCGGTGAGGGCCTTGCGGTCCGGGGCCAGGATCCCGATGTTCTCAGGGGCATACCCGAGGACATCAAGGAAGAACCTGATACGCTCTGAGAGGATTCCCAGCAGCTGTTCAGAGTTCTTTCTCTGCCAGAGTTCCACAGCAGGGCCCTCCCGGAAGGAGTGGCTCTCTTCGAAGGAGCTGGTCTGAACAGAGGTCTTCTGTCGATAGAGTTCTGAGAGCATATGGATCTGTCTGGTATTACGGTGGTTGCCCGTGAGGGCATGTGACCTTCCCACGATGTCCAGTCCCTGCTGCCTGAAACTCATGCCCGAGTAGTAGATGGACTGCCGATCATCGCCGGCCATGACCAGACCTGCTTGGGAGAGGGTCTTGAGCAGCATCAGATCCACCGGTGCAAGGTCCTGCAGCTCATCGATGAAGATACGCCTGACCATCATCCGCTGCCTCAGCTCCGGCTGCTCTACGAGCTGCTCATAGAGAAAGAGCCTGCCGAATTCCTTGCTAAAGCCCTTCTCTGAGACCATCTGGGTCCTCACCTGCTCACTGAGCTCCCAGATCAGCTGCTTCTGCTGTTCCGTGAACTTGCCCTTCATGCCTCTTCGTGCCTTCGGATCATGCAGATAGGTCTCACGGGTCAGAGCCCTGCCGAAGATCGCCGTCTCGATCTCAGCTTCCAGTTCTTTGGTTCCGATGAAATCGAAGGCTGCTGCCTCGGCTGCCTCAGAGACCCTCCGGTAGTTCATGCGGTATGCGGGATCGATCAGGTGCAGCCGTTCAAGGAGGAACGCATCGATGTTCTGTATCGTCAGCTGTCCTCCTGGCTTGAGGATGCTTGAGAGATACCGGTCGAACTTGACGAGGGTATGGGTATAGGTGAGGAGGACGAACCTCTCGGGTTCCTCCTCAAGCAGCCCCAGTCCGGTCCGCTGCTGGGTGATCTGATCGATGAAGGCATGAATGAGTACCAGGGTCTTGCCGGTACCGGCACCTCCCCGTATCAGGTAGTCTCCATGCTCTCTGATCCTGCTGCAGACCATTCTCTGCTGCTCGGAGAGGATCATGGTGCTTCTCTCGTAGTCGGCACGGGTCCTTGAATAGGTGGAATAGCGCTGCAGATAGGCGATGTACTGCTTCTGACCCTGCAGCCCCTGCAGCTGGTTCTTGAGCTTTCTCTCCTGTTCCCGGGCCTCAAAGAGCTTTCTGCGCTGCAGGGCATCCTTGTCCTTCACTGCCTCGAGCTGCTTTTTGAGCTTCCTGTTATCAGCGAGGGCTGTGTTGGCCTTCTGCTGGAGTGCCTCGAGGGTCTCGGCATCGGTGGTCAGGGGCTGCTCCTGCAGCCTGGAGTTCTCTTCCTGCAGTCTTCTGACCGCTACTCTGAGCTGGATCAGTTCCCGCTGCTGTTCTACGGTGAAACTCCTGTCTCTCCAGACCGAGAGATTCCTCTCGAACTTCTCCAGGGTGCGATCACTGATCCCCGCGAAGCTGCAGAAGTCAAGGAAGTTCTTCGTCGCCCCTACCGCCTCATCACCGGAGAGCCTGCTGAAACAGTGTCGGACCTCGTTGGTGCAGCGATGTTCCTGACAGAGTCTCCAGATGACCTCCGGCTTTCCTATGCTGGTATCATGACCGAGCAGGATCGAGAGTAGCTTCAGTTTATCGGAGAACGTCGGACTGTACTGGATCTCTTCATCGAAGCTGTGGGTATAGGACTCGATGAATGAGTGGATGGCAAGGACATAGAACCCCTCGTCGATACCATAGAGAGAGAGGATCCTGTCAAGTTCTTGAGACAGACTGTGTTTCATCCAACCAGTATAGCATGGAAGTATCGTATCTCATATATTGGTGAACGTGTGATTATATGCTCCTGCTGCGGCAGGAGCAGGAGCCCTGCTCAGAAAGAGGGACAGGAATGTTGTCATCAGGAGATGGGGGCTGACGAGCCGGGGAGGGGCCGGCTACAGCTGTTCGATTTTAATGAGGATCCCTCGGAGATGGAGAACCTGATAGATCGGGAACCGGAGATCCTGCAGTTGCTCAGAAGCAGAGCAGTTGCTGATTGCAGCAGATCACCGGATGTGAGCACCATGGTCGAGAACGGCAGGCTCAAGGGGGTCCTTTTCACGGCACGACCACTGGGCAGACTCCATCAGTTTGCCTTCTCGCGAAACATCACCTCGTTCACCGTCCCCTCAGAAGCTGCGTTCATCAGTGAGGCACTTCCCAATACGACCGAATGACCCGCACGCTGAACCGGTACAAGAGGATCGTAGGATGAGTCAGGTGCCTGGTGCATGAGAAGAGGAGCCCCGGATCATAAAGAGATCCGGGGCTCTTGTTGCCTCTACAGCTGTGCTATCACAGGTTTTTTGTATTGACGACAGGTTCCAGGGACTCATACGTGAATATGTCAGACAGGAGAAGGTCTCAAGGGCGTGCACTGGACAGAGGGGACTTCGGGTGGCCGAGTGCTGCTCTTCTATAAACGGTACGTAGGAAGCGGATACTTCCCTCAAGCATTTACTGTTGATTCTCCGATGATCAGTTGTGGTTTCAGCAGGATATTCTTATACTCATAGGCTCCGTCCTGGATATGATGGATCAGTTCTTCTGCGGCCATACTTCCCAGAGTCAATCGCGGGGTATCAATGCTTGTCAGTCTTGGGTAGATGAATCTTGATATCTCAAGATTGTCATATCCGATGATCTGTACATCCTCAGGCACGGTTATGTGGTTATCGTGCAATGCTCGCATGGCCCCATAGGCTACAAGGTCGTTATGGGTGATGATCGCATTGAAGTGCAGTTTCTGCCGCAGGGCAGCATGTACTGCATCATAGCCGCTTTGCATGTGTCCATCGGTAGGGAAGCAGAGGGTTTCATCCAGAGGGATCTCTCTCTGGTTATAGGCATCAAGGAAGCCCACCCTTCGGTCTATCGAGCTGCAGAAATGAGCAGGCCCCCCGAGAAAGAGGATCTTCTCTATCTGCCGTTCGAGAAAGAACATCGCAGCCGTATGAGCTCCCATCCTGTCGTCGAACATGACAGAATGGGACTCAAGACCGTTTATATTCCTGCCGAGAAAGATGAATGGACAGGGAAGGTCGAGAAACAGGTCGTTGGAGATCCCGCTGTCAGCGATCGGCATGATGATCATTCCATCCACCTGCTGAGAGAGCAGGATATCGATCCCTGTCTGCTGCTTCTGGGCATCCTGCTCTGTGTTGATCAGGATAATACTGTATCCGAGCGAACGGGCTTTTGTCTCGATCCCCTGGATCATCTCCGCGAACACGGGGTTTGAGGAGTCAGCAGAAAGCAGTACACCGATGATATGGCGTTTGCTTGAACGCAGCGAGCCTGCAAGGGCGTTCGCCACATATCCCATCTCTTTGGCAGCAGCCTGGATCAGTGCTGTAGTCTCCGGTCTGACATCAGCTTTGTTGTGCAGCGCACGAGCGACGGTATTTATCGAATAACCAGTCTTTCGTGCAATATCTTTGATCGTGACCTTCATCGGTTAACTCCTGGCAACATGCTCCTCTGGCATTTCTGTTCTACTGGTGAGGATTCGTCCCTGCATGGTCTCAGGCGGCGTGATATGCAGCAACTCACAGATCGTAGGGGCAATATCGAGCACACTTGCCGCATCAGATACGACATGTGGGGTGATGCCACTTCCCGATATGATGAGGGGGACCTGCATCTCGAGGTTGCTCAGTCCGCCATGGTTCCATCGATAGTGTACATCATTCTGCTGGTAATGAGAATAACCATCGGTCAGGACCACAGCATAGTCGTCAGGGAAACATGAGATGGCATCTGACGGCTTGATCACCTGTTGGACACAGGAGAGTTGTTTCAGCCTGCCCGCCAGTTCCTGATCGACTGTAGAGGAACCGGTGTGGTAGAGCAGGAATCTGCCATGGGATTCGATGACAGCTGAGGATCCTGCAAGCAGTGAGTCGATCTCCTCAGCATGAACTGCTGCTGATGTCTGACCATGATCAGCTGAGATCAGCACGACGACATGTTCGTCCTGTATCTGATCAAGGAGCAGTCCGATCTGTTCATCCACCCAGTGTGCAGTCTCTGCTGCTTCACTGCTGTGTGGTCCGAATGCATGCTGAATGGTGTCGACAGCAAATATACCACCTGTAGGTATTGCGGACTGTACCTGTTCCATGCATCGATAGCGGCTCTGGTGATATGTTCTGCATGGTGCCCAAGGTATGCCTCTGACACATAGTACTGCAGACCGCGGTTCATCTGTCCGCAGATCCCTGCCGTTCTCAGCCCGTGACTGCCCAGGATCTCCGCGATACTCTCTACCCGGCTCTCCTTCAACGGGTTCACCACGTGACGGGATCCCTCGGAGATGAAGAAGTTTCTGTTCACACCGTTGACAGCAGGAGGACTTCCGCTGTTGATCGCTGTATGAGCAGGTCCTGTGAGTGATGGCCAAATCGTGGTGCAATCACTGAATGAGATTCCTTCTCTCATCAAGCGTCTACAGGTACGCATCCGGGTATGCATGAAGAACTCCTGTGAGATCCCGTCGATGATGATATGTACCACCTTGGATGATCGTGAAGGGGATGAGGGCTCAGTATCGGCAGAGAGCAGCCCAGAGCAGGTAGTGACCAGTGTTTTCCAATCAGACATCAGCAGCACCTGCCATCAGAGGTATGGGATTACGTGTCAGATACAGATCCAGCGCCTTTTTCGCCTGAGACAGGTCACCTGTGAGTGGATTGTTGAACAAGGCGAAGAGAGCATCATCATATCGTCTGTGTACTGCAGCTGTGACAGTCAATCGTTCATATGCCTTGACCTGCTGGATCAGCCCCAGGATCGATGGTTCGATCTTACCGGTGACCAGCGGCACAGCACCGTTCTGTGATATGACTGAAGGGACTTCGATGATATCATCGCTCAGCAGCTCTGGTATGGCCGAACCGTTTCTTGTGTTGACTATCTGGACATCCTGCCTGTTGGTGGCCATGGAGATCAGAACCTGTACAGCGGCATAGGAATAGAGTTCACCACCTCTGCCCTTCATTTCCGGGGGCATCACTCCGGTGGTATCTGTTGAGAAGTAGTCGAGGATCCTGCGATCAATATTCATCACGATCTCAGCTCGTGTCTGTGCGGCATCTCTGATCTTCTCGCAGATGGTGTCGGTATAGTAGAAGTACTGCAGATACGGGGAAGGGATCATACCCAGACTGCGTACAAGAGAACTGTCTATCGCACTGTGATTGGATGCCCGGAAGAGCTCGGGATCATCAGCGAGGGCCTCTACCAGTCTCCCGATGTGATTAGTCCCCTGATGATAGACACCTCTCATCCATCCAAGGTGGTTGAGTCCAACATAATCGAACAGCAACTGCTCTTTTGGGATGGATAGCAGGTCTGCTGCCTGTTTCTGGAGGATTACCGGTATATTGCACAGCCCGATCACCGGCAGATCCGTATGATCACTTATTGCCTGAGTCACGATCCCTGAGGGGTTTGTGAAGTTGATGATCCTGCATGAGGGTTTTGCGCATAGAGCATGATCCTGCAGTATTCCAGTACCACGGGAATAGTCCTCATGGCTTTTGCGAACCCTCCGATGCCGGTGGTCTCCTGACCGACGATCCCGAGATCGGTTCCCAGCATGATATCCTGATGTCTGGCCTCCTGTCCTCCGACGCGCAGTTGAAAGACCACTGCATCGGCATCGGTGACTGATGTCTCTATATCGGTAGATAGTGTCAACTGGAAGGGTCCTGTAGCATGCTGTAGCAATAGCGAACAGAATCGCCCGACGGTTTGCAGTCGTTCAGCATCGATATCATGCAGTACGACTTCTGAGATCGGCAGCAGATGGCGAGCATGGATCAGCTCTTGAAACAACTCCGGTGTATAGGTGCTTCCGCCCCCGATAATAACAAGTTTCATATGAATTACCCCTTTACTGCTCCTGCAGTCAGACCCTGGATGATGTGTTTTTGTAAGAAGACGAAGAAGATGACGACCGGTAGTGAGATGACCACTCCTGCGGTCAGGACATAGTTCCACTGAACCTCGAACTGACTTGCATAGTCTGTGATCCCCACCGCTACGGTCCTGGTGAATTCATTGGTCAGCACTGATGCGAACAGGACATCGTTCCATGCCTGCAGGAATCCGAGAATCCCGACGGTGGCGATTGCCGGCCTGATCGCAGGAAGAACGATCCTGAGAAAGGCTCCGAATTGTGAACAGCCATCGATCATCGCAGCTTCCTCGATATCGACAGGGATCGATTCAAAGTAGCTTTTCATCAGCATCATGCAGAAAGGGAGTGCGAAGGTAGTATAGGTGATGATCAGTGATGCATACGTCCCTCTCAGGTGCAGACCGGTCAGGGATTCAAGCTGAATGTAGAGCAGGAAATATGGCATCAGGAACAGGATCCCTGGAAAGCTCTGAGTCAGCAGGACGAAACCGATGAACCCTTTTCTCCCTCTGAAGGTGAACCTGCTGATACCGTAACCGGCAAGGACCGAGAGGATCACCGAGAAGAACATGGTAGCAGAGGAGATGAACAGCGAATTGAACAGATATTTCCCCAGAGGGATGACATTCCAGATATCTGAGTAGTTCTTCATGATCCAGCCTGACTGGGGGAAGTATGAGTAGGGTCCGGTCATGACCTCTCGCGGCAGTTTGAAGGTGGTCAGGACCAGATTCCCTGCAGGGATCAGCACCCATAATACGTATCCTGCGATGCACAGGCCCATAACCGCCTTGAGTTTTCTTGAATGGTGTAGTGCCATGACTATAGGCTCCTCTCTTTTTTTGTAACATACATACGCAGTGCTAGAAATAGCATGAGCACCATGCTCAGGGTCACGGCCATTACTGCCCCCTGTGAGAAGTTCCATAATCTAAATGATTCGGTATAGATATGGAGTGCAAGTAGATTTGCTTCCGGGGACGGTGAGAGTCCCATCATGACGAACGGTACTTTAAACTCTCTGAAGTATCACATGAAAGTAAGCAGTATCACCATCCTGGTCACCGGTGCTGTCAAAGGGATGATGATATGGCGGAACTTCTGCATCAATGTCGCTCCATCGATAGAGGCGGCTTCGAAGTACTCATGTGATATGGTCTGAAGACTGGCGAGCAGGACGATGAACCAGAAAGGCCATGCGATCCAGATGAAGGTTGTCAAGATTGCCCAGAATGCATTATCACCGACAAGCCAGACTGGCAGATTCTCAATCAGATTGGTCTTGATGAGAAAGGCATTGATCATTCCCGTATCATAACTGAACATGTATCGCCAGTTGGTGATCGATACTACTCCCGGAAGGATGAAGGGGAACAGTAAGAGCCCCCGCACAAGATTCTTACCGCGGAAGGTGCTGGCGTTGAGCACGATCGCTGCCCCCATGCCCAGAACATAGCAGCTGATCTGTGCAAGGACCACGAATACTATGGTGTACGAGAACGAAGAGACGAAGTTCTCCAGGAATCCGAATCCTGGGGAGAATACGCTGAAGTAGTTCTTCAGTCCCACGAATGGTGCCTCGATCCAGTTGTTGATCGTCATAATATTCAGCTTGAAGAAACTGCTCAGAACACCCAGCGACATGGGAATCAGATGGATGCATATCATACAGATGAATGCAGGGAGGATGAATATGTAGGGTAATCGGCGATGGTATTTCAAACCTTGGTCTCCTTGTATACCGTGCAGCGGTGATGCTGCACGGTATAAGATTCTACTGGAACTGATCGATCATTCGCTGATGAACCAGCTTTCCTTCCTGAATAGCTGTTCCAACCAGTTCCTCTGAGTACTGCTTCTGCAGATATGCACCGAGGATCGTATGCGAGATGATGGTGTCGACTTTAGCAAGTGTTCCTCCAGGACCGCTTTCCGGGTGATGCCCGTGCTGCTCTGCAATGGAAATGAAGCTGTTCCACGGTTGCTTATCGAACCCTTCCAGATCAGAGGCCGACAGCAGTGCAGGGACATTCCCGTATACCTTACTCCATAGCGCCACATGTTCAGGCCTGAGCAGGAAGGAAATCCATTGGGAAGCGAGTTCCTTGTTGTCTGAATACTCATATACAGCCAGATGAGATCCTCCGCAGAATACGGATGCCTTTCCAGATGGTCCTGCAGGAGCTGGTGCGACTGCTACCCCCTCTACGATTTCAGGTGCGTTCTCCTGCATGTAGGTAAAGGCTTGTGGGGAGTCGTAGTAGAAGGCGATCTCTCCATTGGCGAACTTGGCTCTCAGGGTCGCTTTGTCATATTCTGCTGTAGCAGGAGAGGCGACCTTATGAGAGGTGACCAGATCAGTGAGGAATCTGATGCCTGCGGTACTCTCGGGGGAATCGATCATGCTGATCGTTGATGATCCGTCGTATGAAGCAATGACGCCGCCTGCCTGGTCGATGGTCTGATACAGGTCATGTGCCAATGCTGATCCCGGGATACCTATGGGGTATTCCATGATTCCTGCGTCCTGAATGGCTTGTGAGACAGAGACCAGTTCATCCCAGCTTGCAGGGACAGCAAGGCCCAGAGTATCAAGGATGTCTTTTCGGTAGATCAGGCCTCTGGGGTCTGCAAACCAGGGGATGGCGTAGGTCCCCTCGACAGACTGCGGACTGATCGTAGCAAGCATGGGTTTGAAGAATGCCTGATCACCGCCTAATGATGCATACAGGTCCGATACTTCGGCAAAAGCTCCGGCGAGAACCTGCTGAGCCACTGTGGTAGTTCCCATCTGTGTCACATCCGGTCCCTCGTGTGATGATAGAACGAGCAGATTCGACTGATGATAATCACCCCAGCCGATCATCTTCCATTCCACTTCGACACCAGTCTCAGCCTTGAATGTATTCTTGAACTGGGTCATGACAGCATGTAACTCGGGTGATTCGGAACCGAAGGTCCAGAAGGTGAGCTTCTTGACCGGTTCTACTTCGGGTGATCCCTGTGCGGTTACCGCTGATACTGATACGAGTAGTATCGCAAGGATCAATAGAAATCGTTTCATGTGTGCCTCCTATAATAATATGAACGTTCATATGAACGTTCATATTATTATAGGTAGTATGATTTGTCAAACAATTTTTTTATAGATTATGAATCAGAGATGGCCAACAGGGGAGGACCGTCGGGAGCATTGACTGACAGTAGTACTATCTCCTCCTAGGATGTGGAGGGGGCTTGTATTCAGTTGTCGAGCTTGTAGCTGTAAAGCTGTAAGTGTTTACAAACCTGCCATGGAAGACTATACTCGGGACATGAAAGCGACAATACATGATGTTGCCCGGGTCTCAGGTGTATCCATCGGTACCGTGAGCCGGGTGTTGAATAATAAGCCTTCGGTGAAACCCTCTACAAGAGAACGGGTCCAGCGTGCCGTCGATGAACTGGGGTATGTCCCTGAATCGGCTGCCAGGGATCTCTCCACCGGAAGCCGGCTCACCGTAGGTATCCACCTGACCGAAGGGACTCATCGTCTTACCCCGTTCTCCCTGCTGTTCTTTCAGGCTGTGATGAGAAAGGCCCTCGGGTTCGGAGCAAGAGTCGTAGACCTTCCCTCGAAACCTGATGGGCTGCCCTCGACCAATGTGGACGGTGTGATCCTCCTCGGCGCCCATAAGGGTGATCCCCGCATCGAGTATCTTGAAGCACAGGGTATGCCCTATGTCCTGATCGGGCATGATATCGGGAGATGCTGGGTAGCCCCGGATGATTATGACGGTGGACGGCAGATCGCACACTATCTCACAGCCTGCGGCCATACGCAGATCCTGTTCGTCTCGTTCCGACTCGATTTTCAGAACATCACCGATCGGCTCAGAGGGTTCACCGATGAACTCGAACGTGCCGGAGGTGCACTGCTGGAGTCGCAGATCATCAGTGAAGTCGATACTTCTCTGGATGCCTATCGCAGGTTCTCACGCTACATCATCGAACAGCCTGAGCAGATGGAACGGGCGACAGCGATATTCGCCTGTTCAGATGAGATCGCTGTCGGGGTGAAGGCCGCTCTGCTGGATAACGGCTACAGCATACCGAAAGATTACTCCCTTGTAGGGTTCGATGATATGCCCGAACTCTCCGAGGGGCTTACCACCGTCCATCAGGATATCCCGGAGATAGCATCGATCGCTATCCAGCTGCTGCAGGAGCAGATCGCCGGGAAGCCCCCGGGAACCAGGATCGTCCCCGTCCAGCTCGTGGTCCGGCGCAGTACCGGAATGAACCTCCATACTCTGTAGATTTCTCGCTTTTCATTTGACAAAGTGATGAATCAGTGTAAGAATGTAAACGGTAACAAATTTACAGGAGGTTTCATGAAAAAATACTGTTTCTTATGCTTATGACACTTATCGCATCTGCGCTACTGGTTGCCGGAGGTTCTCAGGAGGTTGGGGATGATGGGCTGGTAGAGCTGGTGATCCCTCACTATAAAGCTGGCCAGAATGTCGGTGGTAAGTTCTTCCTCCCTCAGGTGGACCGCTTCAACACCTTGTATGAAGGGAAGTACCGGATCGTCATCGAAGAACTCCCCCAGGATGGCTACAACGACAAGATGAAGCTGCTGGCTCAGATGGGCAATCTGCCGGCTCTCATCGAAGGTGTCGCTGATACCGTCTGGTTCGATGAGTTCATGCTGGCCAATGACCGTGTACAGGATCTCAAGCCCTGGCTGGATGCCAATCCTCAGGTGCGAGCTCTGCTGCTCGATGATGCGGTGGATTTCAATACCAGAGACGGTAAGATCGTATCTCTTCCGTTGGCTCTTGCCCGACCGATCGGACTGTTCTATAACAACACGATGATCGACCCGGCCCGACCCATCGGTGAGATGACCCACCAGGAGTTCCTGGAAACTCTCGGAGATGAGAGGATCGCCTTCATGACCAGCGAGAATGCCTGGACGACGAACCTCTTCTACACCTCCCTGATCGCTGCCCAGCCCGGTGGGGTAGAACTGCTGCAAAGCGGTGTGGAGAACAAGATCTATGATTTCACCGGCCCCATCTGGATAGAGGCTACAGCAGACCTGCAGTATGTACTCCAGACCCATGCAAGCGGAAACACCCTTGGTGCTGCGTATGCCGATGCTGCGAATGCCTTCATGAGCAGGCGATCGGCAGTGATCCCCAACGGCCCCTGGATGGTAGGGGACTTCGCTACTGGAGCAGAGGACAAATGGTCGAACGGGTTCACCGGTGATCAGGTGTCAGGTGATGTCTATCCCGGTAACTTCGCTATTGCCAATGTTCGCGGTTACAACTGGTGGATCCCCAAAGGTCTTCCTGAGGGAGAACTGGAAGCAGCGCTTGCATTCCTCGAGTTCATCATGAGACCTGCTGAACTGGAAGCGTTCATGCTCGTAGAGGGCGGGGTCGTCCCCAAACTCGAACCTTCACAGGAGTTCCTCACTAAGCAGCAGGAGAACCCGATCCTTGCGGACCTGGCAGCGACGGTCAATGAAGATACCCGAATGGCACCCCTCTTCGGAGATGTGGTCCCCGGTTCCATAGCCAACATCGAATGGGGAAAACTGCTGCCGAAACTGATCGACAACACGTTCACCCCTCAGCAGTTCTGTGCAGAGCTGACGAAGAAAGCTGCAGAGACCCGTCTGTAGGACGCATATGAGTGCGCCGCTCTGTACTGAAAGTCTTCAGAGCGGCTGCTTATGCTACCAGGAGGTACCATGACTTTGAACAAGCTGGAACGAAAGTATGTCCCTTTTGCATACATGTTCCTCATACCTACCGTCGCTGTGTTCCTGCTCTTCTACCTGGTTCCCATCGTAACGGTCTTCTTTACCAGTTTCACCCGGTGGGACGGGTTCAATGCCCCGACCTTCAACGGGATCACCAACTATCTCAGGTTCTTCACCCAGAGCAGTTTTCTCATATCGCTGCGAAATCTGCTGCTCTGGTCACTGATCGCAGCCACGCTGCATGTGGGGTTCGGGGTACTGGTGGCGTTCATCCTCTACCAGAGACCGAAGGGGTGGAAGGCTATCCGGGCGGTCTATATGATTCCTAACATCATCTCCTCTGCTGCGATGGCGATGATCTTTCGCTTCATGTTCAATAATGACTTCGGGGTCCTCAACGGCGTGATCCGACTGGTCAACCCCTCCTTCCAGGTCAACTGGTTCTTTGAATCCCCCTGGGCATTCATCGCGATCACGCTGACCTGGCTCTTCTATGGGGCGATCATCACGCTCATCGTCCTGGGGGACCTGATGAACATACCCTCGTACCTGCATGATGCGGCAAAGATCGATGGTGCCACAGGCTTGCAGGCGATCATGCACATCGAACTGCCCCTGTGCCGGTATGCGATCGGGACAAGTATCATCCTTTCAATCACCTCACGTATCGCCATGTATGAGGCGATCGCCCTGACTACCCGAGGCGGCCCCGGGGATGACACCATGAATATTCCCATCATCCTGATGAAGGCGATCACGGACCTGAACTATGGTCTGGCGAATGCAGCAGCAGTGTTCATGTTCGTGATGGGCATCGTCACACTGCTGGTCATAAACCGGCTCTTCAAAATGAACGATCCGGTCTATTAGGAGTGTACTCATGTCAAATACTGCACTGAGCCGAGACAGGCTCAGAGGTCTCGGAGCGAAGCTCTTCATCTACTCCATCATGGGGTTCGTCTTCATCATCTCGGTCTTTCCCGTCCTCTGGGTGATCATGTCGGCGTTCAAGGAGAACTCGGCGATCTTGGGAAATCCATTCTCACTACCGAAGGGCTTTGATCTCAACCCGTTCATACAGGTGTTCACCCAGTATAATTTCGGCCTCTATACCATGAACTCCCTGGTCATCGCATCAGCTGCGACGATCGTCTCCCTGCTGATCTACTCTATGGGAGCCTACTCGATAGCGAAGTTCGAGTTTCCGGGAAAGACGATGTTCTACCTGCTCTTTACCCTGACCCTGCTGGTCCCTCCCCATACCAAGGCCCAGCCGATCTTCACGCTGGTGAACAGGCTCGGGTTGTCTGATACGAGATTCGGACTGATCTTCGTCTATATCTCCTTCGGTATGGCGATCACGATGTTCATCATGCGGATCACCTTCATGGCGATCCCGAAATCATTGAATGAAGCAGCGTTCATGGAAGGTGCGGGATTCTGGAAGGTCTTCTGGTCGATTAATCTGCCGCTGGCCAAGACCGGCCTGGCTACTTCGGGGATCATGATGTTCCTTGCCAATTGGAACGAGTACTTCTATGCGCTGCTGCTCACCAGTTCTCCGAGGTCCGTACGCTGCCGCTTGCGCTTGCCTTCTTCACTGAAGCGTTCTCCTATGACTATACCCAGATGTTCGCAGCGCTCACGATCGTCATCCTCCCGGGGATCATCATGTATATCCTGACGCAGGAACAGGTCCAGGCCAGCGTGGCATCCTCAGGCGTGAAGGGGTAGTGGTGAGTATACTGATCCATCGACAGGAAGATCAGGTCCATCACGCCTACCATAGTTCCGAGGTGGGATTGGTTGACTGGATAGCACGAAACTACGAGAGCGGGAATGAGATTCAGATTGCCGTGGCATTCCAGAACTATGGGCTGCTGCTGCTGCTCAGGACCGATCATGCCATCGAACTGGTGCCGGCTCAGCAGCAGCATCGGTATCGTGAGCAGAAGGAACTGCTTTCCGACAGGAAGATCCGCCATGCGGCTTCCGGCTCGTATGAACTATACAGCCCCTTTGAGACGAAGATAGCCATCGAGGAAGTCTTCTTGGAGTCCATGCGCGGGATCAGAGTGTTTCAGGAGGCAGGAAGAGCTGCCTATGATCAGCATCAGGCTCCCTGTACACCTCCAGTGATCACCTCCTACGGTACTGCCGGGGGCGGGGTCTCTTTTCGTTTGGAACGCGATGTCCTTGACTCCTTCTGCTACCGGGTGGATCTGTTCATTGATGGTGCACATCATCTGGGTGCCGGGCACTCCTTCCTCGTCCCGGCCGGAAGCTGCTGTGTGAGCCTGACCGTACAGCTGACCGGCAGATTCACTGATGAGGATTATGCTCCGTTGACCTCCGAACCCATGGACCTGCTCAAGCCTGCGATACGTAGGCAGCTCTCTGGTACGACTCCCTTCTGCAGAGCCCTCACCGCAGATCAGCTCGAGGGGCTGAGTCTCCTCTCACGCAAGGGGAAACTGCTTGCCGGAGGACCGCGATTCTTCACCTACTTCGGGAGGGACACCCTCATCTCCATTGCCATGCTCACCGGTACGGTCTCTGCAGATCTTGCCCTGCATGCATTCCGCTCTGTATTGGAGCGGCTCTCGATCAGGGGAGAGGTGGCACATGAGGAGACCGTCGGGGAATATGCAGCACTGGTCGCGCTCCAGCAGGATTCAGAGTCTGTTCGGGTACCTGCAGCTTATCCTGCTCTGCTGGAGTACCACATGGTCGATGATGATTTCCTCTTTCCCGCAGTCCTGGCTCACTGGACTGGAATCGAGGGGGCAGATGATCTCAAAGAGCTGCTCGGAGGATCCTTCAAGACCGTCACAGGAGAACATATCAGCGGGTATGAACTGCTCGGCAGGACGGTCACCTACTGCTTCGAGCGGATTGCGGAGGGGTTGGTCCCCTATCATCCTAGTGTCGCTGTGGGCGATTGGCGGGACAGCCTGTCAGCTCAGGGCATCCGTTACAGCTATGAGGTGAATAACGGGCTGGGGTTGAACTTCACCGCTGCGGTGAGAACCCTTGCGGATCAGCTTCCCGGTCTGCATCGGTTCCTTCCCCCGGGGATCCTGACAGAGGAGGGTGATACGATCTCATCTGCCTTCAGAGAAGAGACCACGCGGTTCACCGTACAGGTCGCTGCCCTTGAGGTCCGTGATCGTGTGCTGCGATGGCTGGATCATGCAGGCTTCTCTGACGAGGAGCTGGAGGTATTGCATCAGCGTCTTGCTGAAGCTGCAGTGGATCCTGATGGGTATCGATTCACAGCCTTTGGTCTTGATGCGCAGCAGGAGCCGATAGCTGTCCAGCATAATGATGTGGCTTTCACGCTGCTCTTCGGAGATCCCTGTCTCGGGGACCTGGATGAACTGCTGCTGCCTCTGGAGACCCCGTTCCCGCTGGGGCTGAAGACGGATGTGGGGATCCTGGTCTCGAACCCGGTATTCGCCGCTCGTTCGGGTGGAACCGATGCGCTTGACCGAAGCCACTACCATGGGCTTGTCGTATGGCCGCTGATGAACAGCCTGCTCTACCATGGTATACAGCGACAGCTCAAGCAGCTGCAGACAGCGGAGCACTCAGCGTCAGATATACTGCTCACAGGTATCTATCGGCATCGGCTCGAGCGAATCAAGACGTATCTGGGCGGACTGCATGAGAAGCTGGGCGACTTCAACTCAAGTGAGCTGTGGACCTTCTCCCCATCCGGATCAGGGGATGTCCCGCTTGCCTTCGGGAAAGAGACCGGCAGCTCGACCGAGTCCAATCCGCTGCAGTTATGGAGCTGCCTTGGCTTCACTACCCTGTTCGGTTGAGCTGCGTATACATTCATTCATACTCTCAGGTTCCTGTACAGGCAGCATGTCGTCGTTATGACCTCCTGCTGCCTGTCTCCTTCAGCGATGGCTGCTCTGCAGTTTCAGCAGGGTCGGCTCAATCGACGTTCTAGATCTCTACCGTATCCTTCATTGCCCTGTTGACATCTATATACCGATCGGTATATAACCAGGGTATGGAACATGAGACGAACAAGGACCGGTTACGGCAGACAGCCGAGAGACTCTTTGCTGCCAGAGGGTATGATGCAGTGGGTATCAGGGAGGTCGTTGAGACTGCCGGGGTCACCAAGCCTACGCTCTACTACCACTTCGGCAGTAAGCAGGGACTGCTTGATGCCATATTCGCCAGACACTATCAGCAGCTGCTTGCAGTCCTGGGTGAAGCCTCGAGCTATGATGGGGATCTGCTGAAGACGATGAAGCAGCTTGTCACGGCATACCTCACCTATGCTGGAGCACATGCAGATACCGCGTACTTGCAGCTTGCCATGACCTATCTACCGATCTCTCATGGGTCAGCAGCCCTCATAACCCCCTATGCACAACAGCTCCAGCAGTTCTTCGTAGACCTGTTCACTGCAGCGGTCCCTGAACACGGGAATCTCAGGGGGCATGAGCGGATACTGGCGTCTCACTGCTCGGGGTGCTCAACAATCATGTCATCCTCCTGCTCAATGGGCAGGTCCCTCTGACGGAGCGGGGTACAGAAGCGCTGGTGAAGCAGTACATGTACGGCATCTATGTGCTGTAGCAGAGCATGAGCGGTGAGATGACACGCCGCTGGAACCTACGCAATCGACAGATATACAGGAGTCACTATGAAACAGCATCGGTTCGAACGATCAGCGATCTATCACGTCTATCCTCTTGCCATGGTCGGGGCTCCCGAGCATCGGAGCCCCGCTGAGCCGGTGGTGAACAGGATCTCCCAGCTGCAGGGGTGGATCCCCTACTGGAAGGACCTCGGTATCGATACGCTCCTGCTCGGACCGGTCTTCGATTCCATGACCCATGGGTATGACAGCATTGACTACTACCGGATCGACCCCCGGCTCGGTTCCTGGGACGATATGGCCCATACCGCCGAAGCCCTCCATGAGTCAGGGATCGGTCTGATCCTCGACGGGGTCTTCAACCATGTGGGAAGGGATTTCTTTGCCTATCAGGACCTGCTCGCCTGCGGGCAGGCCTCTGCCTATCGCGACTGGTTCAAGACCGACTTCTGTGAAGGGGCTGTACACTGCGCCTGCTGGGAAGGGCATGAGGAGCTGATCGAACTGAACCTGGAGTGTGAAGAGCTCAAGCAGTACCTCTTCGGTGCGGTCCGCAGGTGGATACGGGACTTCAGGATCTCAGGGCTGCGCCTGGATGTGGCCTATGCTCTCGATGAGGGATTCATCAGGGAGCTCAGAGCGGTATGTGATCAGGAGGCAGGGGAGTTCTTCCTGCTCGGTGAGATGATCCATGGAGACTATACCCGTCTCATGAGGCCTCAGATGCTCGATTCAGTGACCAACTATGAGTGCTATAAAGGGATCTATTCCAGTCACAATGACAGGAACTACTTTGAGATCGCCTATGGACTCGATCGGCAGTTCGGAGCGCAGGGTATCTACCGGGACCAGAGGCTGTACAACTTCGTCGATAACCACGACGTCGACCGGCTTGCCAGTGTGCTCGAAGATCCCCGACATCTGAGAGCATCCTATATCCTGCTGTTCATGATGCCCGGGATCCCCTCGATCTACTACGGCAGTGAACGCGGGATGACCGGGAAGAGAAGCAGCACCTCTGATGCTGCGCTGAGGCCACGGATGACAGCAGGCAGTCTCACAGGGGATGATCAGCTCTATGACCTGATCAGGAAGCTCATCAGCCTCAGGAAGGACCTGTCTGCCGTACGGAGCGGCTCCTACAGACAGCTTGCGGTAGCGAATGCACATATGGCCTTTTCCCGCCTGCTGGGTGATCAGGAGATCATCGTCATGCTCAATCTCTCTGACAGGACTGTGCATATGCAGCTTGAGCAGGTCGAGCATCAGGGATTCTTTCAGGATATGATCGGCAGTGAAGAACGGGTCTACATAGAGAACGGTGTGAGCTATGTCGCTGTCAGCCCCTTTGGAGGCAGGATCCTGATCCGGGCATAGCCTGATCGAAGTGAGCAGGCCCGGGGCGCAGGGTGCTTCCCGGGTCTGCTCTCGCATGTCGAGCCTATTTCAGGATCTGAAACGAGGTGCTGTCTGTCGGTTTTCCGCCGATTGTGGCACGGATAGTGGCAATACCCTCTGCTTCGAAGGCTGATGCGACCCGTTCCTGCAGTTCGGTACCCGGGGTAAGAGCTACCATATATCCGCCACGTCCCCCGCCTGTGACTTTGGCACCGTATGCGCCGAGACTGTTGGCAAGGTCACACAGCTCGATCAGTCGCTCATGGGAAAGACCATATCGATGAGGATCTTATGGTTCTCGTTCATGATACGTCCGGTCTCTTTCAGATCTCCGGCGGCTAGTGCGGTACCGAGTGATTCCACTTGATCCCGGATGCTGTCGAGTCTGCTGGTAAAGAGTGCCCCGTCAGCTGCCTCCTGTTCTTCCAGGAACCCTTTGAGCGATGCCGTGTTCGCGGTGACCCCGCTGTTTCCCAGTACGATCTCGATAGGCTGGGCCAGCTCGACCCGTTCGAACTGCTTGATGCCATCGCGTATACGGTATTTGATGACTCCCCCATAGGTAGAGACGGTGTTGTCCAGACCGCTGGGCAGTCCGTGATACCCGAACTCACCCTCCCATGCCACATGATTGATGTCGATGATATCCATATGGAGATCGAACTCCTCATTACAGGCTCGGGCGAAGGAGACGCAGATCGCAGCACTCGCTCCGACTCCGCTTCCTGCAAGCAGATCACCTTCGACGGTGATCTTGATGGGGTCCTTCTCAAGATCAAGACCCATGACTTCCACCATTCGATTGAACGATGCGAAGCAGTCCTCTTCTTTTGCCTTCTTGTAGCCAGGGACTTCGATCCTTCTGTCATCGAGGGTCCAGCCGGAACCTGATCCCAGGCGTTCGACGGTACAGACTGTCTCGAACGGGATGGCCGACAGGATCGCAGGGATCTCCCATAAGACAAACTGATCTCCAATAAGAATGGTCTTCCCGAATCCTCTTCCTTCACTCATGTGTATCGATCCTCTCTTGTATGGTTTTTCTATCTCGTCAATGAGCTGCTGCTCCTGACCTATGCGTACGGTGGTCGCTGCAGAGAGTCCGTGACAGGCATCCACGAAACCACCGATCTTCGTCGTCGCTTCTGGAAGGAAGCTGCTGAGTCCGGCGATCTTCCCTGACTGTATACCATCAGTGAGCTGTTGTGAGACTCTCATCGATATCTTCGTTGCATTGAACTCGATCTCCCCGAAGCCGGGTACGAGATCGGGCACCTGCTGGAACCCGGCAAGGTATTTGGTCTTGTCAAGGAACTCCAGATCTTTGATCATGGTGCAGAACACCCCGATCATCTTGACCCCCATCGGCTCGAATCGCCGCTGGACATCGAACCACTGAATATGGTCGGTGGTTCTGATATGCCGCTGCAGGTCGCATATCTCCCGGGTAAAGATCTCATCCTTCTTCTCTACCAGCTGCCTGACATACTCCTGCATCTCTTCATCAAGCCCCTCCTGACAGATCTGTATCCCCTTTGTCGTACCATCATAGTAGTAATCCACCCCGCCGACCGTATCGAGTGCGTTGCAGATATAGCTGGCAGGGTACTCCACTCCTGCCAGGGTGATGAAATACTCCTCTCCCCGCTCATGGTCCGTATCCTTAACGTCCGCTGTTCCTGTGCTATCTCCATCAGCTCCCGATTCACCCCGGAGAGGGCGCCGTCGACGAGGAACCCGTCTCCGATAGCTCCGAGTACCCCGAGGTGGGCGCTCTTCTGCCGGAGTGCTTCACTGTCTTCGAGCAGTACCTCTGCGAAGAGGTAGCAAGTAGCTGAAGCGGAGATATCGCGGTCGCCTTTGAGACCGAACAGCTCGACATCCAGATTGAACACCGTCGGATCATCGGTCGTCTCCGCAGGATGGTGATCGAGGATGAGCACCAGATTCCTTCCTTCGTTCAGCCGGGAGATGAGCGGGGCGATCTTGCCCGCGAAATCGGTAAAGACGATGATCTGTCCGCTCTGGTGGAATATCTTGCTGAGCACCTGCGGGTAGGGCTTCTCGAGTGAGTACCGTGATACGGTATAGCCGCTCTGTTCGAAAGCATTCATCAGGATGGTCCCGGAACACAGGCCGTCGGTATCATTATGATGAAAGAGGCTGATCTTCTCTGATGGGTAGTTCCCCAGCACCTTGACCGCTTCCTTCATGGCGTTGATTAAATCGATCTTCATAGAGTCTCCGTTTGAGTCAAACATTGATAAAAGAACTATAGCGAACATTATATATGCAATACATGATCGAAAGCAACCATAAAATTGGTAAACATATTGTTGCCTTAACAAGAAAGGATGCCTATAATACACATGGTACGTTATCAAAAGGATCACCATAATGAACAAGAGAGAAGATGATCAGTTGAATGCACAGAAAGCACGTCAGAAAAGGATCATAGAACTGATCCAGCGGGACGGTTATGTCAGGGTATTGGAACTGAGCAAGGCGCAGAATGTCTCGGAGATAACGATTCGCAGAGATCTTGCGCAGCTGGAGAAGAAGCATCTGCTTGAACGGACCCATGGCGGGGCTATCTCTACAAAACGTTTATATAAAGAGAATAACTACTCAAGCAGGTCAAGTCTTGAGCTCGAGAACAAGGATGCCATCGCCAGACTGGCTGCAGATCTGATCGAAGACGGTGATACGGTGTTCATCAATGGGGGTTCTACGACCTACCATATCTTCAGGTATATCAAGAGGACCAACATCAAGATCGTGACCATCAATGCAGGCTGTATCGGCCAGATCGAGAATCCCGGGATAGAGCTGGTCCTTGCAGGAGGTCACTACCGATCACAGTCGAACACCTTCTATGGGGGTTCACCAATGATATCCTCAATCAGGTCAATGCGACCAAGGCGATCCTGGGTGTTGACGGGTTGAGTTATCGCTATGGGCTGACCACTCCCAACCTCCATGCAGCGGAGACCACGCGGCTGATGATGGAACGCACGAGCGGGGAGATCATCGTGGTAGCGGATCACCGCAAGATAGGGCTCGTCTCAGATTATGTGACAGCCCCGGTGAACAGGATCCATACACTCATCACCGACTGGTTCCTCGATCAGGCTTATGTGAGTGAGTTCGAGAGTCTCGGCATCCGGGTCATCCAGACGAAACCTCCTGCCGATCGATAATACGTATGTTCCTGTAAATACATAACCAGTATCTGCTGTAGACCGTCTCCTCCCCGTGAGAGGACGGAGCTGTCCCTGTGTACCCCGGCTGTGTACATCCCGGGTGCTCATCTGTACCATGAACATGCTGTAGTGATGATGTCTACAGGATTCTCAGGCAGGCCAGGATCGGCGGCCATGATCGTATGGATACATCCTGACGGTGAACCAGTGTTCGAATGCAAACATGTGTTCATATTTTGTTTGACAAGCTGATTTTTACAGGTTAGTATCACATATATGATCGTTTACGAACATATGGATTGAGTTGCATTGCGTTCTATGATCGCAGGCAAGCTCGGAACGAACATCAAAAACATGAGGAGTATCAGATGCAGAAAAGAAGGTTTATAGCAGTACTTTGTATCCTGTTGATTTCTACCCTGTCAGTATTCGCAGGTGGAACCCAGGAGACAGAGGCAGAAGAAGATTACAAACTGGTCCTGAGATTGAGTCATGTGTTCAGTCCCGCTGAACAGCTGACCATTTCCATGGATGAGGTCGCAGATATCATCTATGAGAAGACTGGAGGAGCCATCGAGATCCAGACATTCCCACAGGGACAGCTTGCAACATACAAAGATGGTGTCGAGCAGGTAGTGAGAGGTTCGAACTTCATCTCTGTCGAAGATCCTTCCTATATCGGGGACTATGTCCCTGATTTCAAAGCCCTTGTCGGTCCTATGCTCTACACCTCGTACGATGAGTATTCAGAACTCGTACAGACAGAGCTCGTCGCAGACATGAAAAAGCGTGCTGAAGAGAAGGGGATCAAGATCCTTGCTCTTGACTACATCTTCGGATTCAGGAACGTCATCACTGATAAGGTGATCAGGACTCCTGAAGACCTTGCAGGTGTCAAACTGAGAACTCCCGGAAGCAAGCTGTTCATCGATACCCTGAATGCCATGGGTGCGACTGCAGTCTCACTGCCTTGGGGCGAGACCCTCTCTGCCAATCAGCAGGGTGTCGTAGATGGACTCGAAGGTTCAGAGTTCACCAATATCGGGACCAAAGTCTATGAGGTACGAAAGAACGTGGCGCTCACAGGACACTTCCTGGGAACCTGCGGTGTCTATATCTCGACTGAAGTGTGGGATGGTATCCCCGAACAGTATCGAACGATCATGGAGAAAGAGTTCGCAGACGGTGCGGTCCGTATGACCGAACTGCTCAAATCACAGCACAGCAGTGTTGTCGAGGAGCTCAAGTCCTACGGCGTCAAATTCAACGAAGTAGATACTGCTGCATTCACCAAAGCAACAGCTAAGATCTATGATGAGATCCCGGGATTGACTCCTGGTGTATATGCTAATATCCTCAAAGAACTGGATATGATCAGAAAATAGGATCATTACGATGTGTGTATAGAGCAGCCGTGAGAAACAGTGTTTCTTACGGCTGTTCACTCGATGTGAGGGGAGTGTAAGGCAGTTGGAAAAGAGAAAAGAAGTACTGGCAAAATTGGCCAATCATGCGGAAGAGATCATCAGCAGCATCTTTCTTACCGTGACCGTATTCGTGGTGATCCTCAATGTCATCCTGCGGTATGTGTTCAATACCGGATTCTTCTGGGTTGAAGAGGTCGCCACAAGCTGTTTCATATGGAGTGTCTTCATCGGGGTTGCCGCCGCCTATAAGCATAAGATGCATATAGGTATCGATATGCTCATAAAGATGCTGCCCGGTAAGGTCCAGCAGATCATTCTTATTGTTGTCGATCTGATGATGGTAACGATCAATGGATATATCTTCGTCTTGAGCATCATGTTCACCAGGCTTCCTCCATCAAACCGACGGCGGTCCTCGGGGTCTCCTCCTCATGGGTAAGCAGTGCCATCGCCGTGGGGTTCGGGCTGGTCACGATCTATGCATGCGTGTTCTTCGTTCGAGGTGTGCTTGAGTTGGTCAATCAACATAAGAAAGGAGTACTTGCATGAGTCTTTTTCCCGTTGTTATTGTCATGGTCCTCTATTTTCAAGTATACCCATCGCATTTGCCCTGCTGGCAGCTGCACTGTCATATTTCACCTTTGCCAATACCGGGGCACCGGTCGATCTGCTGATCCAGAAGTTCGTCTCAAGCACCTCGTCTTTCCCTCTGCTGGCGGTACCGTTCTTCATCCTTGCAGGTGAGATCATGAACTACTCAGGTATCAGTTCCAGTCTTATGAAGTTTGCGGATGTACTGACCGGGCATATGAAAGGTGGTCTGGCACAGATCAATGTTGTGCTGAGCACCATGATGGGAGGGATCTCCGGATCGGCTAATGCCGATGCTGCGATGCAGTCCAAGATCCTGGTCCCTGAGATGGAGAAGAGGGGTTACAGTAAAGCTTTCTCATCGGCTATTACTGCTGCCTCTTCATCGATCGCTCCTGTGATTCCCCCGGGCATCAACCTGATCATCTATGCCCTCATCGCCCGCATCTCTGTAGGCAGGATCTTCATCGCAGGATACTTCCCCGGTGTGCTCATGTGTGCCAGTCTCATGGTGGCTGTAGCGATCATCTCACATAAGCGGGGCTATGCACCGATGCGTGAGAAACGTGCTACGTTCAAAGAGATCCTGATCCAGTTCAAAGAATCTGTCTGGGCTCTGTTCATCCCCTTCGGGATCATCCTCGGACTGCGATACGGATTGTTCACTCCGACAGAAGCCGGCGCCATGGCGGTGCTGTTCTGCTCCTTCGTCGGGTTCTTCGTCTATAAGAAACTCAAGATCAGCCATTTTCCGGCTATTCTCAGGGATACGGTACGCGGGACGAGCAGTGTCATTCTCATCATCGTCGCTGCTTCGGTGTTCAGCTACTACATGAGCTGGGAGCGGATCCCCCAGCAGTTGACCAATCTGCTTTCCGGGTTCAGCAATAGCATCCCCATGATGCTGCTGTTCATCAATGTGCTGCTGCTGGTACTGGGGATGTTCCTCGAAGGAGGGGCTGTACTGATCATCATCGCCCCTCTTCTGGTCCCGGTGGTGGTGAACATGGGGATCGATCCCCTCCACTTCGGCATCGTCATGATCGTGAATATCATGATCGGCGGGGTGACTCCTCCCTTCGGTTCGATGATGTTCACGACCTGTTCGATCACCAAAGTGCCTGTCACCGATTTCATCAAAGAGATCATGCCGTTCATCGCGGCATTACTGGTCTCCCTTGCTATCGTGACCTACTTCCCGAAACTGGTACTGTTCCTTCCTGACCTGCTCTACAGGTGATCTCAGGTGAACGGGGTACGCTGGATCGGCCATGGCATCTCATGCCCTGGCCGATCCAGCGTCTACCCCGTCTTGTTCACCGATGCCCAGGGACCTGCCCGATCAACTGATTCCCACCTCAGCATACCGGTATCTCGAGAACAGGTTCCTGAAACGAAGGTTTTACTGTGTTCGAGTTCTGTGGTACTATGATGCATCGGTACTACGGGCTGATCGTATGAAGACCGGATGAGCTGCTGTCCGAGGCAGGCTGAAGAGGTTGTGAACCATATGAAACTACTGATCTTTGTGCTGAACAATGAAGAACTGCTCGAAGAGGTGCTTGCTGCCTATATAGAGGCGGGGGTCACCGGAGCTACGATCCTGGATTCAGAGGGGATGGGTCGGTTCCTCACCTATGAGGTCCCGCTGTTCTCCGCCTTCAAAGATTTCATGAAAGGCAACAAACCCTACAACAAGACCATATTATCGGTGATCAGGAATGAGCAGACCCTCGAGCGTCTGCGGAGACTGCTCGATACGATCGTAGGTGATCTCGATAAACCTGGAACAGGCATCCTGTTCACTGTTCCGGTAGACTGGGCCTGTGGATTGGTCCCTGAAGACGAAGAGGTGTAGCTATGGGTGGCATTTGTAAACGATTATTACCGGCTTGTGTGGTCATGGATTCTCATGAGAAGGATAAGGAGAGCCTCATCCGTCTTCTGGTCGATACCCTTGACCGGGGCCATGCGATCGGGAACAAGCAGCAGCTTCTTGATGATGTGCTGGAACGGGAACACTTCACCTCGACCTGCCTGGGGTTCGGTTGTGCGGTCCCCCATACCCATACCACTGCACTTGAGAGTACGCTGATCGCAGCAGCCCGACTGGATCCGCCGCTTGAAGCTGACACTCCTGATGGGGAGCCGATCTCGCTGATGTTCCTCATGGTCGGGCCGGTCAACAGTGCCGGTCTCCATATACGGCTTCTGTCAAAACTGGCAAGACTCCTGCATGAGAGTGATTTCAGGCAGCAGCTGAGGCAGGCAAAGACCTCTGAGGAGTTTCACAGACTGGTCTGTGAGAAGGATGAATGAGTCATGCGAGCAGAACGCATCTGGGGTATCATACGGTTTTTGATCACCGCTGTGTCCATGTTCGCCGTCTGGCTGCTGTTCACTGCCAGTTTCGGTACCTTCTCCCTCGTTGCCGGTGCCATAGGTTCTCTGCTGATCGCAGCACTGACCTATGATGTCTTCATCGCGAAGCATCAGGCGAGTCTCAGGTTCTTCCTGCCGAACCCTCTGCACCTGCTCATCTACTTCTTCGTCATGTTCTTCTTCATCTATCAGTCGAGTGTGGTGATGCTCGCTGCAGTGATCACCGGCAGGGTCAATCCGCGTATCGTACACTTCAGGACCAGAGTCCGCTCAGATGTCGCCCGCATGGTGCTGGCGAACTCCATAACCCTCACTCCCGGGACCATCACACTCGATCTCAATGATGATCATCTGACGGTGCACTGGCTCTTCTGTGATACCCACCATATGAAAGCGGCAGGGGAGACGGTGAAGGGGCGTCTGGAACCCTATGTGCAGAGGATCTGGTTATGAGGATGATCATGATGGATGTCATGCAGTGGTATCTGCTCCTCTGTGCTGTGGTCTGCATCATACGACTGATCCTCGGCCCGACGACGGCCGACCGACTGGTTGCCCTGAACATCCTCTCGGGCATCGTCCTGGCGTTCCTGGTGCTCAGCGGGGTCCGGCACGGCAGGTCCATCTATCTCGATGTCGCCCTGGTCTATGATATCTTCGGTTTTCTCGGGTTCCTTGCGATAGCCCGGTTCCTCAAAGACAAGATGCACGGGAGGGGGAATGATCATGATCAGAGAGATACTCGCTCTCATAGCGTTCAGTGCGGCAGTGATCTTCGGGACGGCAGGTCTGGCAGGTCTCTTCAGGTTCTCAGATCCCTATACCCGCCTGCAGGCAGGGTCTCTGTGCGGTACCACGGCGGTCCTGTCGATCTTCATCGGTGCCCTGCTGCTCTCTCCCAATGCGGCAGTCTCTGCGAGGATCGTCATCATCACTCTCTTCTTCCTGATCTCCTCGCCGACAGGAAGTCATATCGTAGCCCGTTTCGCCTGGAACATCGGGGTCCCCCACCATGATCCGAAACAGAAGAGGACTCCTGTCTCCAGAAAGAAGGATACCCCATCATGATCATCATCCTGCTGCTTCTGATCCTGATCCTGGCTGTCTATGCCCTCTCGACGAGCGACCTGCTGCAGGGCATCATCGCCCTCTCAGCAGTGAGTCTGCTTTCGGCCCTGCTGTTCTATCTGCTCAATGCACCGGATGTCGCCATCACTGAGGCGGCAGTCGGAGCAGGGGTCTCCACGGTAGTGTTCGTAGGGGTGATCCGCTATACCGATCGAAAGGATCACAGCAAATGAAGAGACCATCGGTGACCTCATCAGCTATCCCGTTGATCACGGCTATGATCGCAGTGGCAGCTGTGCTGCTGCCGATCTTCCTTGCCGATACTCCCTGGCCTGTCGGGGCACGGGATTACCTGCAGGAGAACGGGTTCGGTGACTCGGGGGCTATCAATCTGGTCAGTGCCATCTATCTCGGGTATCGTGCCTTCGATACGCTTGGTGAGACGATCGTCCTGCTCGTAGCCGTGGGCGGGACCATCGGGATCCTGACCCGCTCAGGGGCGATCCTTGCCGAGGGATATACGAACGCTGATACGGTAGCCGGGATCGATTCCAGTGAGGAGGAGATTCCCTCCTTCTCACTGGCACGGGAGAAACGGAAGTCTCATGCCCTGAGGACCCATCTGCTTGAGGTGGTGACTGCCATACTCGGTCCGATCGTTCTGCTGTTCGGGTTCTATGTGATGCTCTATGGGCATCTGTCTCCCGGAGGGGGGTTCCAGGGCGGTGTGGTCGTCGCTTCAGGGATCGTCTTTCTCGGACTGGGTAACCGCATGGAGTCTTCGACGAAGCTCACACAGGCTGCTGTGCTCGGGAGAATCGAAGCTGCAGCCTTCCTGCTGCTGATCCTGGCATCGATCAGCGGGATCCTGCTGGGGAAGGGGTTCTTTGGTAACCCCCTGTCACGATTCACCGCAGTGCCGGAGGGGTTCATCATCATGCTCAATGCCATCATCGGTCTGAAAGTAGGGGCGGGTATCGGATTCATGTGCATTGCCATACTGGGAAGGGAACGCTGATGATCGAACGAATACTGATCCTGCTGCTCTTCCTCGTCGGATTCTCAGGGATCCTCGCACGGAAGAACATCATCAAGAAGATCTTCGGACTCACGCTCATCAACAGTGCGGCAGTACTGCTGTTCGTGGTGGAGGGGAGTCGTGTCGGCTCTCAGGCTCCGATCATGGAGCAGGGGATCTCACAGGTAGTCGACCCGATACCGCAGGCCCTGATGCTCACCGCCATCGTCATCGGTGTCTGTGTCACTGCCCTTGCGCTCGCGCTCGCCTTCCGACTCTACCAGGCTGCAGGATCCTTCGACATCGATGAGATCAGGAGGAGGGTGCACGATGAGTCTTGAAGACATGGTATTCCTTCCGGTGGTCCTCCCGCTGCTCGGGGCGGCACTGGCTCTGTGTGCGAAGGTGTTCCTGACCGGCAGGGCTTCCCGTATCCTGGAATATACCGGGGTCTTCATCGGTCTCGGTCTTCCCTGGCTCTTCTTCGTGTATATCACACCGATGATGTATGCAGGTCAGGCGGTGAGCGGGGTCATCGGAGCATGGCATACCGGGGTCGGTATCATGTACCGGTTTGACGGTCTTGCCTATCTGGTGAACATCCTGGGGTTCTCGGTTGCCGCAGCAGCCTGGGTCTATGCGCTGGGAGCAGGTCCGAAGGGTCCCTCCTTCAGTTCGGTCTTCCTGATCCAGACGGCATCGCTTGCCGCTACGATCATGACAGCAGACCTCTTCAATCTGTTCGTCTGTCTTGAGGTCCTGGGGATCGCCTCCTATGTGCTCATTGCCAGCTCTGATAACCGGGGGCGGCACTTGCCTCCTTCTCCTATCTGATGGTCAGTGCAACGGCCATGGTCTTCTTCCTTCTGGGGCTCTACGGGCTCTACCGACTTACCGGGGTCCTCTCCTATGAAGGGATCGCTTCAGCGCTGAATCAGCTTCCGGATGCAGGCGGGCCTGTTGCCCTGGTCTCCCTCTCCCTGATCGTTGCCGCTGTCGCGATGAGAGTAGCTGTCATGCCGCTGTATGGCTGGCTGCCCGATGCTCATGCGCTTGCTCCTCATGCGATCTCCGCCGTCCTATCGGGGGTCCTGATCAAGACACCCCTGTTCGCACTCTCCCGCGTACTGATGCTCATGCCGGCCGGGGCTTCAGCCGGTCAGCTCATGGGGTATGCCGGTGCGGTGACTGCGCTGGCGGCCGTCGTGATCGCCCTGTCTCAGAAAGATGCCAAACGACTGCTTGCCTATCATTCGATCAGTCAGATCGGGTATATCGTCAGCGCCTGGGGGGCTGCGATCCATGTGGGGACCACCACCGGGGCAGGTGTCGTGCTCATGGTTGCTGCGTTCATGCATGCTTTCTATCATGCGCTGTTCAAGGGGCTGCTCTTCTTGAGTGTCGGGACGACGGTAGATCGTGCAGGGGAGCGGAATGTCTATGTGCTCAGGGGGGCTGGGAGGATCCTCCGTGCCCATGGGGAGCGGTTCCCGGTGACTCTGATCTGTTTTCTGATCGGTGCGCTCTCCATCAGCGCCATACCTCCGTTGAACGGCTATGCCAGTAAAGCTGCGATCTCCTATGCCCTGAAAGGTACTCCCCACTACTATCTGCTGTTCGCTGCGAGTATCGGGACGGTCGCCTCCTTCATAAAACTCTCAAGGATCTTCTGGCCTGCCCCGAAGGGTTCTGCTGCGGTTCTTGATGATGTCCCTGCCGCGATACCCTGGCCGATCCATCTCTCGCAGATCTTTCTGGGTCTGCTGTGTGTCATCGGTGGTCTTGCAGCGCCTGCCCTGTTCGCCTTCGTCCTGAGGCTGATCAGTACCGGAGGTGCTGATGTGGCTATCTCCCTGAAGTTCTACTCCTCAGGTACCATGATCAAGACGCTGATCATCACTGCTTCCGGAGTACTGCTGTTCCTGGGTGCGATCACCCCGAAGGGCTCTGCACTCCTGAAGCGGGTCAGAGAGCGACGAAGGGACTTTGAGGGGCTCTTCGTCTCGTTCGCCCTCGGGACTGCAGCACTGGCCGGATGGCTCCTGCTCTAGAAGATGAGGTGTGTGCCTGTTTCGTGAGATTGGACAGGTTTACAGGGAAGACTACGTAGCGGTCTCTCTGCTCGATAAAGCACCGACGGTACTCGGTGAGGCTGGGATCACCACCGCCGAACGGCTCGATGGTATCCCGCTGACCGACAGTCTCTCTGCAGCACAGCGACCTGCTCAAAAGCCGATCATGTGTGATATATGGAACCATGTCATGCCCAATCCTGCAGTAGGGACGGTCTTCACCACTGCAGCGGGCGAACAGCGGTTCTACACCTATAACATGACCGATCCCCTTGATGAGCTCTATGATCTGGAAAGCGGCAGCGAACTGCACAATCTGCTTGCTGACGGGAGCGAAGAGGCTGCAGAGGCTGTCGGTGTCATGGCCGGGAGGTTGTCGCAGGATCCCAGGTGGGAGGCCTACTCCAGCTATATCCAGCTCGAGTATGACCATATCCTGGGAGCTCGTGGTGACAATCAGAAGTTCATCAGCTAGGAGGGGAGTGCCTCCTCACGGCAGCGATCGGTCGATCGTACCATCGGGCATCATGCGGTCAGGATGGAAGATATGCTGCTCTTCCATCTGGTAACGGACACATGATGCCCAGTCTCCCCTGCAGTACAGGTCACTCCATACGGGATCGATCAGCCCCGTTCGGGTATAGGCGGTGATCGGACACACCTCATACCAGATGCAGACCGATCTCAGTACCGACAGGAGGTGGTACTGCTTGTACAGCTGTTCTTCACGGCTGCTCTGGTGCAGGAGCAGTGCAGGGTGTGACAGGGGGAAGATCTTTGCTTGACCGGCCGGGATCAGCGTGCCGAGCTGTGAGGGGTATGCAGCTCGGGAAAGCTCTCTTTCCAGCAGTGATGCGAACAGGTATCGTGCTGCATAGTACCCAAGAGGAACCAGGATCTCCGGTTTGCACAGTGTGATCTCGCGATCGAGATAGCTGCTGCAGGTCCGTATCTCCAGCTGTTTGGGCCTTCGATTGTGCGGCAGTCTGCATTTGATGAGATTGGTCACATAGAACTCGTCCCAGCTGACCCCTGCGTGGTGAAGCAGCTTTCTGAAGACGGTCCCCGACGGTCCGATGAACATCCTGCCTGCAGCATCCTCCTGTGCACCCGGGGCCTGAGCGACCAGCAGGAGACGCGATCCCCGGCGCCCCTCACCGGTCAGGTGGGAAACAGCTCCTTCACAGAGCGGACAGCGGGTGCAGGATCTGATCTCACGGTCGAGTCTCTCCAGCACCTGCCCCAGAGTGTTTTGATCCATAGCTGTACCTCGTTACGGTATAGAGTGTAGCACAGCTGTGCCCCTCCTCCCAGAGCTGCACCGCCAGATGGAGGGGTGCCAAGGAGGGATTCATGCTGCTGTGTTTATCAGCAGCTGATCTAGCTGCGGGTGGATAGTAGAATATTGCACTAGAGAGAGATTATCGGTAGGATAGAACCAGGCAGTGTACCAGACCCTTTAACATCATCATCAAACCCATCGGTTCCGTATGCAACCTCGACTGTGCATACTGCTACTATCTCAAGAAATCTCAGCTGGTCATGGATCCCGGTGAGAGCTCACAGGTCATGACCGATCAGATGCTCGAGCACCTGACGCGATCCTATATCGAAGCCCAGCCTGAGGGGACTTTTGAGATCGTCTTCTCCTGGCAGGGTGGGGAACCCACTCTGCTTGGGATCCCGTTCTATGAAAAAGCCTTTGCCCTGCAGCGGAGGTATGCCAGAGCCGGGATGAAGATACACAATGCTCTCCAGACCAATGCGACGGTGGTCACTGCGGAGATGGCCCGTTTCTTCAAAGAACATGAGGTCCTTGTGGGCGTCAGCATCGATGGGCCTGAGCATATCCACAACCACTACCGCAGGTATCCTGACGGCAGCGGCAGTTTCTCAGCGATGATGAAGGGGTATGAGCAGCTCAAGGCGGCAGGTGTAGAGGTGAACACCCTTACGGTGATCCAGGATCATAACGGTGATCATCCTGAGGAGGTCTATGATTTTCTCTGCTCGATCGATTCCGATTATATGCAGTTCATCCCGGTGGTGGAACATGACGGTCAGAGGATCCTTGAACGGTCGGTAGCGCCGCTGCAGTTCGGTTCTTTCCTCTGCAGCATCTTCGACCGCTGGGTCTCGCGCGATATCGGGAGGCGGTTCATCCAGCAGGTCGATATGCTGCTGGGAATCCATATGGGGCAGGGTTCCTCCCTGTGCGTGCATGCACCGCAGTGCGGCAGGGCGCTGGCTCTCGAGCATAACGGTAAACTCTACAGCTGCGATCACTTTGTCGATCAGGCCCATGAGCTCGGGAATATCGTACAGCAGGAGTTCTTCGAGATGGTCGACAGTCCCCGCCAGAGCGCCTTCGGGGAGGCGAAGTCCGGGAATCTGCCCGGTGAGTGTCTCAGCTGTTCCTATCTGGAGCGCTGTTACGGCGACTGTATGAGAAACCGGGTACGCACCGCACGAGATGGAAGACCGCTGAATCATCTGTGTGAGGGCTATAAGATGTTCTATGGACATACCGATCCCTATATCACGGCGATGGGGGCTGCACTGCAGCACAGGCGGCCGGCACGTGAGTATATCGACTATTTTGATTTTAGCAGGATCGGCCGTAACGACCGATGTCCCTGCGGAAGCGGCAGAAAATACAAGAATTGTCACGGGAGCAGCAGATGATACAGAAGAACAAGGTATATACACACAATACGGACGATCTCATACTCAGGGACTTCCTCGCCGCTGACAGGACGCTGTTGGCAAATGAGCGGACCTTCCTTGCCTATATCCGGACTTCGTTGAGTCTTATCGTTGCCGGGGCATCGTTCATCAAGTTCTTCGAGCTCTATCTGATCGAGATCATCGGCTATGTCCTGATCCCCTTCGGCTTCATCATCGGGATCTTCGGGATCTTCCGGTTCATCCAGGTGCGCTATAAACTCCGTCATATCACATACTGAACTGCATCAGCGTTCTTCTCATCACAGAATATGCGTGTATGCTGCCCTCAGATGACGGGCAGCCTGAGTACTCAGGTGCTGCTTGAAGCCGCCCAGAGGTTGACATCCCCCTCCTGTGCATAGAGATCGATCTCTTTGAGTTCCTCGTCAGTGAACGAGAGGTTCTCGATCGCCGCGGCGTTCTCCCTGATCTGCTGCGGGGAACTGGCACCTATGAGGACCGAGGTGATCTCTCTCCTTCGCTTGCACCATGCGATCGCCATCTGTGCAAGGCTCTGGCCTCTTCGCTGAGCGATGGTGTTCAGCGATCTGATCCTCTCGATATTCTCCTTGCTCAAGAGCTTTTGTGACAGTGCGGTACCGCTCTGTGCAGCTCGGGACCCTGAGGGGATCCCGTCAAGATACTTGTCAGTGAGCATCCCTGAGCCAGAGGTGAGAAGCAGATACTGCCGATCCCCAGTTCCTCAAGCGTGTCGAGCAGTCCCTGTTCGACCCATCTGTTGAGCATCGAGTAGGAGGGCTGATGGATCAGGACCGGGATGCCCCTGGCCTTCAGGATCTCATAGGCTTCACGGGTCTTCTGTGCAGAGTAGGAGGAGATCCCCACATAGAGGGCTTTACCTTGCCGGTATGCGGTCTCAAGGGCTCCCATGGTCTCTTCGAGCGGAGTGTCGGGATCGAATCGGTGTGAGTAGAAGATGTCGACATACTCAAGTCCCATGCGTTTGAGGCTCTGGTCCAGACTGGCAAGCAGGTACTTCCTGCTGCCCCACTCCCCGTAGGGTCCTTCCCACATGTGGTAGCCTGCCTTTGTCGAGATGATCAGTTCATCACGATAGGCCGAGAAGTCTTCACGAAAGATCCTGCCGAAATTCAGTTCTGCAGATCCTGCAGGTGGTCCATAGTTGTTCGCCAGATCAAAGTGGGTGATTCCCAGATCGAAGGCGGTATGGAGCATCTCTCTGGCTCCTGAGGTCGGGAGCTCTCCCGAAGTTGTGCCAGAGCCCGAGGGAGAGAGCAGGCAGCTTGAGCCCGCTGTTCCCGCATCGGTCATAGCGCATGGAAGCATAGCGTGAAGGTTCTGCATGATACATAGTGATACCTCTCTTTGTATGTGAGCACATCCCTCTCCGGTCCATCTGTCGTGAACAGCAGCAGAAGCCGAAGGCCATCGATGAGAGGCTGATGTGATCAGTATAGCGCATCTGATCGGTTCTCGCCATATGTCCCGGATGTCTCAGTCCCTTCTGCTGCGCTCAGGATCTACGGACCGGTTCGTAGGATCCTGAGCGATAAAAGAGATCAGGATGGGCAGGGGACAGCTAGGAACGAGTAGAGCATATCGTTATACTGCAGCTGCATACTCGATCGCTTGTCGGGCTGAACGGTATGCGATGTCCTTCTCCGTTCAGGGCATCACCCCACACTGCACAATCGATGGAACTCATTACTCATGGATGATCGAATGATAGAAGAGCTGTGTATGTCCTGCGGGGCATGCTGTGCCTATTTCAGAGTCTCCTTCTACTGGGGGAGAGTGATCTGCATCCCCTTGGATCCGTTCCAGCCTCCTGTATCGAGAAGCTCGATGAGCGGTTCGCCGTGATGCGCGGCACAGACAGTAAACATCCGAGATGTGAAGCCCTCGAGGGTACCATCGGGGAACTGGTACGCTGCAGCATCTATGCGAAACGACCGACACCCTGCAGGGCCTTTCTCATACACGGGCAGGAGGGTCCCAACGAAGCCTGTAACACAGCCCGCACAGCTCACGGCCTGTGCCGAATCGATCTCGGGCTCTATACCGCGGTCTGATGCTCTGCCTCTCCCTGTCGGGTGAGGCGCTCTGTGATCAGGAGCGTTCAGCAGTTGTGTGTCTGCCGGGATGAGGTTCTTCCTTCTCCAGCTGCACTCTGCGGGTGGACAACCTCCGCTGTTCTGCTATAATCCCTGGTATGCATATACTCGTGTTCTTCGGATCGGCAAGGAAACAGGGAAATACCGCTGAACTGCTGCAGATGTTCCTCAAAGGGACAGCTGAGGGTCCTCAGGTGACCACTGAGATCATTGATGCCTATACGACACCTGTGGCACCCTGCAGGGACTGCCGCTGGTGCTGGAAGCATCCAGGATGCTGCATCGATGACTATGCACAAGTCATCTACGGCAAGATCGAACAGGCTGATCTGATCGTCTTCGCGACCCCGGTATACTTCCATTCGGTACCCGCTCCCCTGAAGACCATCATCGATCGCTTTCAGACCTACTGGGCATCCACGGTGCGCAAGGATCGCCCTGCAGCGGTGAACAGGACCGGTGTCCTGCTGCTCACAGGCGGAGCCCCTGCGTTCCCCCATCAGTTCACCGGTACGCAGATGGTCCTTGAAGGTGCCTTGAAGGAACTCAATGCGAGTGTTGACGGGATCCTCACCGCATCGACTACCGATCGGGTCCCGGTCTCTCAGCAGACCGGACTGCTCGCAGAGGCCTTCGAGCTGGGCAGGTGTCTGTCCAGCAGGCAGGGACGGACGTGAACCCGTACAGCTTTCGGGACCCATCGATGAGGAACGTACTCGAACTCCTCTGACAGAAGGGGATGCTGCTCCCCGGGGAAAAAAGTATACGGATCTTCTTTTTTACCGTTGCACCTATAGTAACTATAGGTTGTAGAATAGGGTGAAAGGGAGCAGGACAGTGAAACAGAAGAGAACGATAATCAGGAATGCCGATGCCATCGTCATCGGAGACATCCACGATACGGTACTACATACTACAGACATGGTGATCGAAGGACCGCAGATCATAGCCTTCTGTGCAGATGCACGAAAGGAGTACGGAGATACCGCTGATGAGATCATTGATGCCTCACATACGATCATATATCCCGGACTGGTGAACACCCATCATCACTTCTTCCAGACCTTTGTCAGGAACCTTATCACCGTCGATTACCCGAGCATGTCGGTGATCGACTGGATCAACGATATCTATGAGATCTTCAAGCTGATCGATGAGCAGTCGATCTACTACTCATCGCTCATCGCCATGACCGATCTGATCAAGCATGGGTGCACCACAGCCTTCGATCATCAGTACTGCTACCCCAGGCATGCGGGAAAAGCGCTCGTTGATCGGCAGATGGATGCAGCAGAGCTCCTCGGGATGCGGTTCATCGCAGGGAGGGGGGCTAATACGCTGCCGAGATCAAAGGGCAGTACGGTCCCTGATGAGATGCTGGAGAGTACCGATGAGTTTCTCGCTGACTGCGACCGACTGATCGGAACCTATCATGACGGGGGGCGCTTCAGTATGAAGCAGATCGTCGTGGCACCCTGTCAGCCTGTGAACTGCTATGAGGAGACCTTCATCGAATCGGCCCGTTTTGCCCGTGAGAAGGGGGTCCGGCTCCATACCCATCTCGGGGAGGGAGAGAACGGTCCATGGTGGAACGCTGGGGGAAGAGGACCCTTCGCTGGGCGATGGAACGGGATTTTACCGGACCGGATGTATGGTTCGCTCACGGCTGGGAACTGACCCCTGATGAGTATCACATCATGGCGCAGACGGGGACAGGGCTCTCTCACTGCCCGGCTCCTGCGGTACTCGGCGGGTTTCCCATCCTCGATATCCCGCAGATGCAGCGTGCCGGTATGCATATCGGTCTGGGCTGTGACGGATCTGCTACGAACGACAGTTCGAACCTGCTCGACTCGCTGCGGATGGCCTATCTCATGCAGGCACGTCACAGCAAGGAACGGGGAGCGAGCCCCTCTCCCGGGGAGATGCTCAAGATCGCTTCGAGCGGTGGTGCTCGGATCATGGGACGGGAAGAGCTCGGGTCTCTGGCGATCGGCAAGGCGGCAGACCTGTTCCTGGTCGATACCGGGAAACTGGAACTCGCAGGAGCTCTCCATGACCCTCTGAGTCTGCTGGCCAGGACAGGAGTGACCGGACCGGTGAAGATGACGATGATCAATGGGAAGGTCGTCTATGCTGACGGGAGACTTACCGGAGTCGATGAAGAACGGCTGGCACAGGAGGCTGAGAGTACCTGTACCAGAGTGATCAGAAATGCAAGCAGTGCGTATTGATGATAGATGATTCTTCTTACGGAGAATCGGGCAAGAAGACCAAATCACGAATGAGTAGGAGATGAAAATGAGTAAACGATCTATGGTTCTGATGGTGCTGCTGGTGAGTGCAGCAGCCGTCGTCTTCGCAGGGGGCAGCACAGAGACTGCAGCACCTGCTGAGGATGCACCGCTCAAAGTGGCCCTGATCCTTTCAGGACCGGCGAATGACCAGGGCTGGAATGCTGTCGCACTTCAGGGACTTTCCGAGGCAGCTGAGGCGTACGGTATCGAGACAGCCTATTCCGAACATATCGGGATCGCCGATAGTGAAGCGGCTTTCAATGACTATGCCTCTCAGGGGTATGATCTGGTGATCGGACATGGGTTCCAGTACGGTGAGCCTGCTGTCCGTGTCGGCAAGCGATTCCCCGATACCAAGTTCCTTGCAATAGAAGGGGCCTCCTATTCTGAGAATACCGCATCATATGTCATCGCATGTGAGGAAGCAGGGTATCTGATGGGCAGACTGGCCGCTGCGATGTCACAGACCGGCAAGATCGGTATCGTCGGTGGGTTCGAGCAGCCATCGATCATCAAGGTGGTAGAAGCCTACCGGCTGGGTGCGAAAGACTATGATCCAGAGATCAAGGTCTCAAGCGTCTATATCGGTTCCTTCACTGATGTCGCTCTGGGAAAAGAGGCAGCTCTGGCCATGGCTGATCGGGGTGCTGATGTGCTTTCACACATTGCCAATCAGGCTGGTACGGGAGTGATCATCGCGGCACAGGAACGCGGTCTGCTCTCGACGGGTGATTCCTGGGATCAGAGTGTCATCGCTCCGGAAGCAGTGGTGTGCAGTACCATCTACAGTGTCCCGGCCTTGATCATGTCAGCTGTGGAAAAAGTACAGAACGGCACCTTCGAAGGTGGTATCTTCAATCTCGGGATGTCCTCAGGTGTCGTAGACATCGCCCCCTACCATGAGTTCAGTACCCGCGTACCGCAGGATGTCCAGGACAGTATCGAAGAGCTCAAAGAGCAGATCACCTCAGGGGATCTGAAGATCCCGCTGATCGAGAAGAGCAGCGGACAGTAGTCCTTCATGATCGGTCTTCCCGGGTTCTCCGGGAAGACCTCGCTTTCGGACACACAGTGAGGTGAACACATTGCCGCTTGTATCGATGCGACAGATAGACAAGTACTTCTATGGGACTGCAGCCAACAGACAGGTCTCTCTGGAAATCGAGAGGGGGGAGATCCACGCCCTGCTCGGAGAGAATGGTGCAGGCAAGACGACCCTCATGAACATCCTCTACGGCATCTACCAGAAGGATGGCGGGAGCATCAGCTGGAAGGGGGAAGAGGTCAGTTTCTCTTCACCGAAAGATGCGATCGCCAACCATATCGGGATGGTCCACCAGCACTTCATGCTGGTGGAGACGATGACCGTCTCACAGAACATCACCCTCGGGCTCCGTTCGAAGCGCCACCCCTTTCCTGATAGAGCCGCTATCGATGCCAGGATCACCGAGCTCTCCGGCAGGTACGGACTGCAGGTGAATCCCCGGGCCCTGATCTCAGAGCTCTCTGTCGGGGAACAGCAGCGGGTCGAGATCATCAAGCTGCTCTACCGGGATGCCGAGCTGCTGATCCTCGATGAACCGACGGCGGTACTGACCCCGCTGGAGATCGAACAGTTCTTCCAGGTCCTGCGTGCCCTTCGTGATCAGGGACATTCGGTGATCCTCATCACCCATAAGATCCCTGAAGTGATGTCTATCACTGATACCATCACGGTCCTGCGAGATGGACAGTCTATCAGGACGCTGCGCACAGCCGAAGCTGATGAGCAGCTGCTCTCACAGCTGATGATCGGCAGACCGCTGCAGCCGGTCATCCCGGAGGTCCTCGAGACCGAGGGAAGCCGTACCGCTCTGGCGATCGATCGGCTTTCGCTCACGGACCGGTGGATACGACGTCTGGATCATATAAGCTTTGAGATCAGGACCGGAGAGATCTTCGGACTGGCAGGGGTCGACGGGAACGGACAGAAGGAACTGGCGGAGACGATCCTGGGGATCCGGATACCGCAGGAGGGCTCCATCAGCTTCTTTGACACCCAGGTGCAGCAGCTGAACGTACAGCAGCGGAAACGACTCGGTCTGGCATACATCTCTGACGATCGGCATCATGACGGGCTGATCATGGATATGAGTCTGACTGAGAACTATCTGCTGAAGGCCTTCATGGACAAGCGGTATTCCCGGTACGGGTTCGTGGACTATCGTGCCTGCAGAGCCGCTACCACAGAGGCTGTCACCTCCTACCGCATCAAGACCCGCGGGACCGAGGAGCCGGTCCGCCTGCTTTCGGGAGGTAATCAGCAGAAGCTGATCCTCTCGCGAGAGCTCTCTGGTGCTCCCGGGATCATCATCGCCTTCCAGCCCACCCGCGGACTCGATATCGGGGCGAGTGAGTATATTCAGAAGATGCTTGCACAGAAGCGGCGGGAAGGCTGTGCGATCCTCCTGATCTCAGCGGATCTGGATGAGATACAGGCCATGAGTGACCGTATAGGGATCATCTATAAAGGGGCTCTTCAGGATATCATCAGCAATACCGGGAATCTTGATACGACGAGGATCGGACTGCTCATGGCCGGTCATCGTCTGACGGAGGAGTTATGAAGCATGTCCCGACTCTCATCTCATACATCGTTATGACGGTGCTGCTGTTCTGTATCGCATGCTCTCTGATCCTGGCTGTCGGCAGCAGTGTGATCTCCTCCTTCTCGAGTTTCTTCAACGGGGTACTCGGTTCCTGGTACGGGTTCTCGGAAGTGCTGGTACGGGCGACCGTCCTGATCCTGGCGGGGCTCGGGGTCTCGATCGGGTTCAGGACCGGGTTCTTCAACATCGGTGCAGAGGGACAGATCTATATGGGAGGTGCTGCAGCCGCAGCTGCCGGCATGCTCTTCCCGGGACTTCCCGGGATCCTGCTCGGACCGATCGCCTGTGCCTCTGCCCTGCTTGCAGGAGGCCTCTGGGCTATGATCCCCGGCTTCTTCAAATCCCGTTTCGGGCTCTCGGAAGTCCTGATGACCATCATGTTCAACTATATCGCCATCAACATCGTCGGGCTGCTGGTCAGGACGGTCATGAAAGATCCCTCCTATCCGCTGCCCATGTCGCCTGAGATACCGCAGGCCATGCAGCTGCCCTATCTGATGATGCCCACCCGGCTTCATGCCGGTCTCATCATCGCGCTCCTCAGTGCAGCGGCGGTCTATCTGCTCATGTGGCGGACTGTCTCGGGGTTCACCATGAGGCTGTCGGACTGAATCCCCGGGGTGCACTGTGTTCCGGTATATCCTGCACCAGGAACATCCTGCTGGCATCTTTGCTGAGCGGGGGGCTGGCAGGTATCGCCGGCTACAGTGAGATCGCCGGTATCCACTATCGCCTGCTTGAAGGGTTCTCTCCCGGATTCGGCTATGTAGCTATCATCATAGCGCTTCTGGGTAAGAATCATCCGGCAGGTATCGTCATCGCGGCTATCGGGATCGCCGGTCTGCAGACAGGGTCCATGACCATGCAGCGTCAGGCCGGAGTGCCTGCCTCGATCTCCTGGATCATCATGGGAACCCTGGTGCTGCTCATCCTTGCGAGAAAGGCCATCATGCAGATGTATGCTGCACAGAAGGCGATGGGAGACCAACGATCATGAGTCCTACATTCGAGCTGGTGAACACGCTGCAGACTTTTCTCACCGCATCTGTACGTATGGCTGTCCCTCTGGTCCTCGCGGGACTCGGAGAGACCTATTCGGAGAAGAGCGGTATCCTGAACATCGGCCTCGAAGGGATCATGCTCTTCGGTGCCTTTGCCAGTTTCATCACGGCACATCTTACGAACAGCATCCCCCTGGGGCTGGCTGCCGGTATGACCGCGGGCTGCCTGATCGCCCTGCTGCATGCCTTCATGAGTATCACCTGCCGTGCTGATCAGACCGTATCAGGGCTCTCGATCAACTTCCTGGTCTCCGGACTCACCAGTTATCTCTTTCTGATGATCTTCGGGAAGACGACCACCCTACCGGTCTGCCCTACCGTCTCAGAACATGCGGTCCCGCTGCTTTCGAAGCTGCCGATCATCGGCCCGGCGCTCTTTGAGCAGAACGGGTTCGTCTATTTCACCATGGCGGCTGTCCTGATCTCATGGATACTCTTCTACCGGACTGAGTGGGGAGTGATCCTGCACGCTGCAGGGGAACATCCGCAGGCAGCCGACAGTGCAGGACTGAACGTGAGTGCGATCAGGTATGGTGCTGCAGCCGTCAACGGCATGCTCACCGGGCTCGCGGGCTCCTATCTCACGTTGAGCCTTCTCGGTTTCTTCCTGGAGAACCTTACCTCGGGAAAGGGGTATATAGCACTTGCGGTGGTGATCCTGGGAAGGAGGGACCCCAAAGGGTCCTGCTCGCAGGTCTGCTCATCGGAGCTGCCGATGCTCTGCAGTTCCGCATCCAGGCCTCGGGATCTGCGATCCCCTCACAGGTATTCATCATGTTCCCCTATGTGATCACCGTAGCGGTCCTGCTGTTCTCGATCGGCAGATCGAGTGAACCTGCTGCACTGGGGAAACCATTTGTACGAAGCAGAAGATGATGCTATACTCCATCGCATGGAAGATCGGTTAACCATAGGAGAGATCAGCGCGCTCTTCAACCTCAATGTGCAGACACTGCACTACTATGAATCCATCGGGTTGTTCACCCCTGCAGGCAAGAACCCCAATGGTCATCGGTACTACTATTTCGATCAGGTCTACAAGCTCGCCAGTATCCTCTACCTGAAGAAGATGGGCTACTCTCTGGCCAGGATCCAGCATATCCTCGATACCAGAGGCAGTTCGAACACGCTCGAGCAGATGCGTGAACAGGCACAGGAGCTGCACAGACAGTGGGAAGAGCTCCAGCTCATCGAGCGGATGATCACACGCAAGATCGCCTTCACCGAGAGCAGGATGCACATCACCGACAGTTCTCAGATCACGCAGAAGCACTTCCCTCCTCGTTACTACCTGCCCCTGGGTACCGAAGACCTGCTCTACAGGAATGAACACTTCTATCTCTACCCCACGATCGTCTTCTATCGAGGGATGGAGAAGCAGTTCGGGGCCATGATCGATGATGTGACCCTGATCTCCGAACAGGGTCTGCGCTTCAGGACCATCGCCGAAGGTTCATTCTGCTGCGGGTATCATACCGGGCCGTATGCACGGGTGCCGGAGACCTTCGATACGATCAGAGGTGCTGCCGCAGCTGCAGGGATCCAGCTCGAAGGGACCGCTCTGAATATCAACATCATCGATCAGTTCATAGAGAATGACCCGGAGAAATACATCACCGAGATCCAGTTCCGCATACGAACATAGCGGTGTGTACTGATTCTGCGCAGGATCATGCACGTGTGCGGTGGTACGTTACAGAGGTATGTTCTGGGGGTGGGTTAAGCAGGCAGATTGACACCGGCGGTGTCAGCGCTCAGCGCCTCTCTTCGGCTGCAGGTAGAGCCTCTGCAGAGATCACACGGTTCTTACCCTCCCGCTTTGCCTGATACAGAGCCCTGTCAGCCTGGATGATGGCCTCGTCGATCCCGGTTGCCGAGTATCGCTGCAGGTCCACCACTCCGGCACTTGCGGTGACCGTGCTGGTCCTTCCCTCTGATTCATTGGTCATCTGCTCCTGAGCGGTAAGGATCCTCTTCACGATATCATGGGCATCGGTGGTCGATGCTTTGAAGAGTACCATGACGAACTCCTCTCCACCCCATCTGATCGCCAGATCAGACTCTCTGCAGTGTGCGGTGAGGATCCCTGCGAAGGTCTTCAGTACCAGATCTCCATAGGTATGTCCGAACCGGTCATTGACCTGCTTGAAATCATCAAGATCGAAGATGACCAGAGAGCACTCATCGTTGTATCGCTTGAGATACTGCAGCTCCTGCTGGATGAAATCATAGAAGAACCTGCGATTGTAGAGCCCGGTCAGGACATCTCTGTTCGAGATGATCTCCAGCTGTCGGTTGGCTTCTCTGAGCATCACGCTCTTTGCGGTGCTCTCTGAGAAACTCTTGAAATACGAGGTCGATACGACGATCGCCGCAGCGACGATGAACGATCCGTTGATCAGGTTCGCCTGCATCCCCGCATGGGCAGGAGTATAGATGAACATGCTGATCGCGAAGATGGTGTAGCTGCCGAGGAAGACGAACAGGTTGAGTGGTGGCTTCAGGATCACCAGGACACTTACGAGCAGGACCGTCGAGGTGTAGACGGTTATACTGCTGAAGAGACTCTGATCGAGACTGTTGATCACTGCAGAGGCAGAGAGGATGATGAAGACCATGAAGGCGACGGCCCTGTTGAAGCTTCTGTGTCTGCTTTTTATATAGGATTCTGGACTGGTGAGGACCTTCCGGGCAAGCAGTACCCCCGTGCATGCTACCAGTGCGATCACGATATGCATCAGCAGATAGAGGCCAGTCTCACCGGTCATCGAGCATGTCCTCCGGATCTGCGGAAGATCATGCAGGAGGATCAGGGCAAGCTCGAAGATGAAGGTGATGATCAGGACATACTGAGTCCTCAGGGCATTGAAGGTATCCATCTCACGGGCGATGGTATCATGCATCTCTTCGGAGATCCCCGAACGATCCCGTTCCAGGCCTGCCAGTTCTCTGTATGTCTTCAAAACGTTCAAGTATACCACCTCGGTTCTGCTCTCTATCGACATGACGACGATAGGGATTCGGTGCTGTCCGAGAGACTGCTAGAAAAAGATGAGAAAAAACAGTCTGTGAACAGGTACTATGCATTATACTCATCATATAGTATGAGCACAAATGAAAAAGGAAATTGTTTGCGCAGTCAGAATGAGTGCTGATGCGCAGGGCACCGAGTCGGGCGCCAGGTGTTCATCACCACAGAGGCTGCAGGAGGGTAGCGGTATGACAGAACGAAGGATCAGAAAGATCGTAGGTGGATCGGTTGCCTATGACGGGGCGGGGGTGAAACTGGTACGGGTCTTCGGGCATGAAGAGGTGAAGGACTTCGACCCGTTCCTGCTGCTCGATGCCTTTGACTCAGAGGACCCGGATGAGTATACCAAGGGGTTTCCCTGGCATCCTCATCGGGGCATCGAGACGGTGACCTATCTGATTCACGGTCATATAGCACACGGGGATTCCCTGGGCAACACCGGGAATATCCTTGATGGAGGCTGTCAGTGGATGACCGCAGGTAGCGGGATCATCCATCAGGAGATGCCGCAGGCGGTGGACCGCCTTCTCGGTGCACAGCTGTGGATCAATCTGCCGCGAAGCAGCAAGATGACTGAGCCTGCCTACCGTGATATCACCTCTGATACCGTACCGGTGGTGCAGGACGGGCAGTCAACAGTACGGGTGATCTCCGGGAGCTACCGGGGAACAGCAGGGCCCGTTGCCGGTGACTATGTCAGGATCGACTACCTCGATGTGAGTCTCTTGCCCGGAGTCCGCCGTGAATTCCCGTGTGACCCACAGCTGACGGTGTTCTGCTATCTGGTAGAGGGATCCGCCCATTTCGACCGGCACGCAGGAGTGGTACCGACCCGCCGTGCCGTGCTGATGGGAAGCGGAGAGTGTGTCAGCGTCGAAGCGGCAGAGGAGGGGGTCAGGTTCCTCCTCATAGCAGGCAAGCCGCTGCACGAACCGATCGCATGGGGCGGTCCGATCGTCATGAATACCCGGGAAGAACTCCATCAGGCCTTCAAAGAATTGGATGAGGGGTCGTTCATCAGATAGGGAAGAAGGATAACCGGAGAGTTGACTGATCAGAGGACTTCCCGGTAGAGTATACCTGTCATCTTGAGATGAGCTGAAGGACCATCGATAGCACTGCAGATGCAACCTGCTGTAAAAGGAAGGATGAGATGCATATACTGCCAGTCACCGATCCTGTTCTGATCTTCGCGGTCGTCATGACCATCGTCGTCGTCGCGCCTCTGCTTGCAGAGAAGCTGAGGCTCCCCGGGATCATCGGCCTGATCACCGCAGGGATCCTGTTCGGGCCGTATGTCCTTGATGTTCTCGAACATGATAAGACCATAGACCTTCTGGGTACCATCGGTCTGCTCTATATCCTGTTCCAGGCGGGCCTGGAGATCAATCTTGCAGAGGTGAGGAAGAACAAGTTCCACAGTCTCTCGTTCGGTCTCCTCACGTTCTTCATTCCCCTGATCATCGGGACGGTGAGTGCCCTCTTCATCCTTGACATGAGTCTCATCGCCTCGGTACTGCTTGCGAGCATGTTCTCCTCCCATACCCTCATCACCTACCCGACGGTCAGCAGGATGGGACTCTCCAAGAAGAGTTCTGTGACCTCTACCATAGGGGGGACTATCATCACCGATACCCTGGCCTTTCTCGTCCTTGCTGTGATCATCGCTGCGAATCACGGCAGTCTTGATCTCTGGTTCTGGGTACGGCTCTCTCTTCTCTCGGCTGTCTATCTGTTCACCGTGATCGTGCTCCTGCCGATCCTCGTGAGTTGGTTCTTCAGGAAGTTCGCGAACGAGACCGGGGTGGAGGAGTATGTCTTCACCATAGCGATCCTCTTCATCTGTGCCTATCTTTCGTACCTGATCGGGCTGGAACCGGTCATCGGGGCGTTTCTGGCAGGGCTTGTCTTCAATACGATGATCCCTGAGAAGAGTACGCTCATGAACCGGATCCAGTTCGTGGGAAACTCGCTGTTCATACCGTTCTTTCTGATCTCCGTGGGGATGATCATCGATGTCAGGCAGTTCCTCGTCGATGTGAACACGCTGATCGTCTCTGCTGTGATGATCATCGTGGCTATAGTTTCCAAACTCATAGCAGCCCATCTGTTCGGGCTCTTCACGAAGAGTTCAGTCGCGGAGAGGAACCTGATCTTCTCATTGAGTGTGAATCAGGCAGCGGCGACGCTTGCCGTCGTGACCATCGGGCACCGGGTCGGACTGTTCAGCGACAGTGTGCTCGCCGGTACGGTCATGATGATCCTGGTCACCTGCTTTACCGGATCGTTGGCAACCAGGACGTATGCGAGGAAGGTCCTGCTCGAGGAGAAGAGTGTCGTCACGGTTCCCAGAAAACGGGCAACCGATCGTCTCCTGCTTCCGATCAAGAACGAGCGGAACATCCACCATCTGTTAGAGTTCGCCCTGCTGCTCAAAGAGAAGGAGAGTCATGAACCGATCTATCTCCTGAATGTCGCTCTTGACGGGAAGCAGGTCGACAGACAGCTGCTCGAGGGCGAGGATGTGCTGGCAAAAGCTCTTGATCTGGTCAATGCGGCCCAGCAGCATGCCATACCGCTGACCAAGATCGACATCAACATCACCAGCGCTCTTCTGCGTTCAGCTCAGGAGCATCGGGTGCCGAGAACCCTGTTTGACTGGAACCCTGAAGAGAAACCCTCCTACGGGGTCTTCAACCGGGTCATCGACCAATTCATCAAGAACAGCAATGAGGAGGTCTTCGTCTCCAGAGTCGTACAGCGGCTGGGTATCACCAAACGGATCGTGTTGATCGTACCGCCGCTCATGAACAGACAGAAAGGATTCTCAGACAGCCTCTATTCGGTGATCAAGCTCAATCAGATGATCAATGCGAGACTGATCATCTGTGCGGATGAACTATCCAGACAGGGCATAGAGCCGATCGTGGCGAAGAAGAAGCTCACACTGCAGTATGAGTTCAAGCTGGTCAACAGCTGGAAGGGGATCGATCGTCTGCTTGATTCCATGCTCTACGATAACGATATGCTCATCCAGCTGCTCGCACGGCAGGGTCAGCTGGCCTGGAGGCTCAGCTTTGACCGGCTGCCCCATGAGCTGGCGACACGATTCAGCCGTACGAACCTGATCGCTGTCTATCCTCCTTCAGATCCGGAGCATGAGTATGAGGATGGTCTCTTCTCTGACCTGCCGCTCTACAGGAAACTCCAGCCTGAGAGCTTCTACTTCCAGTATGCACATCAGCATCCTGAGAGGCTGTTCAAGGATATGTGCCGGAAACTGCAGCAGGGGGACCAGAATGCTGTCTATGATGATCTGGTCTCTACCCTCAGATCGTCCCCGATAGAGCTCTCGAGACAGATCCTCCTTGTTCATATCCATACACGAGAGATCGATGACTATCAGCTTGCTGTCGCTACGAATCCTGATACGTTCTCTGTAGACCATGTCAGTTCAAGGCCCAGGATCATCATCATCCTGCTGTCGCCTGAGAGCTACTCTGCCAGAAGTCATCTGGAGATGCTCTCGGAGATCGCTCAGATGGTGAACGGGAAGGAGTTCATCAATAACCTGCTCTCATCAGAGGACTATGATCAGTTCATCGAGAAGATGGACAGGACACAGGAGCGCTCTCAGCAGAGGTGATCCCTGCCCTTGGCTGTCTCCTCCCGCCTGGGGCGGGAGGAGAAGATGCGGACTGTGCTGCACACAGCTGGTATATGCTTTTTCCTTGACAGACCGCAGTCCTTACGCATACCATTCAAAGGGGTCTGTGAAGTCATTCACGAAAAAAAGATACTGTGTACGGCTCATCGAACGCTTCTAAGGGGACACACATATGGCAGCAACACCGGTAGAGGTATCAATCATCATTCCTTGCTATAACGGCATGCGGACGGTCACCGAGTGTCTTCGTTCTCTCCTCTCACTCGATCCTCAGTCGCCCTCCCATGAGATCATCGTGGTCGATAACGGTTCTACCGATGGATCGGTCGAGGTGATCAAGGCATTCAAACAGGTCAAGCTGCTCTACGAACATGACATCCAGGGCCCTGCGGCTGCACGGAATACCGGGGTACGGGGGTCTCAGGGAGCGATCCTTGCCTTCATCGACATCGACTGCATAGCGACCCCGGGGTGGCTCATCGAGAGTGTCGCAGCCTTCGAGGACCCTGAGGTGGTGGGAGCAGGCGGACGTATCGAGGGAAGTGTGCCCAAGAACGAGATACAGGTATGGATGAATACCATGAAGATCCTCGATCAGGAACGGGCTGTGCATCATCCCTTCATGCCCTATCTGCAGACGGCCAATGCGCTGTTTCGTAGAGAAGCCTTTCTGCTGGTGGAGGGGTTCGACACAGGGTTGATCTGCGGGGAGGATTGTGACCTCTCCTGGAGGATCCAGAAGATGACAGGGGGCCGTATAGCCTACTGCCCGCAGGCACTGGTCTATCATGATCATCGTGCATCCCTGAAGGGTGTCTATCGCCAGTCACGCAACAATGCCATGGCAGGGGCCCTGCTCTCACGAAAGTGGGAAGGGGTGCTGCCGAAGAAGAGCTGGAAGACCAGCGTCTGGGAATGCTGGGATCTTCTGCTCTCCGGGTTGCATCTCATCGCTTCCTACCTGACCTTCAGGAGCAGAAGCCGACGCTTCGGTCTGCGACTGGATTTTCTCCACCGGTTCGCCCGGAAAGAGGGGATGATCCGCTCGGCGATCAAAACCCGTCAGTGGAGTCAGTGGTGAGAGGGACCTCTTCCGGCAGTGCATCAGCACAGACGGTAGTGATGCTCCTTCCTGCATTCCCGAAGCAGGCGAGGACCGGTGGTGAGATCTATAACCGGTATGTGATCGAAGGGCTCCTCGAGCGGGGGGTCTCTCTCAAGGTCATAGCGCTGCAGGATATCATAGGGGAGAAGGCTCTTCATGATCCCCGAAGCCGGAACAGAGCCCGGAAGGCGATCACCACTGCCCTGAAGCCCTATCGTGCGGCCTCCAAGGGCAGGGTGACCCTGCTCTATGATTCCTGGCTCTACCGCCTCCTCTGGCCGATCATCGGCCGTGAACGGCTCAGCGGTCGTTTCCGACTGATCAGTTTCTCTCAGCTGTGCTATTGGGATACCTATGGTTCACCAGTCTATCGCCTATGGCACCGACTGCAGACGATGGCGGCACTGGTACCTGCACATCATCATATTGGGGTGAGTGATGCACTGCTGCATGCCGATCTGGGGGTGTTCCATTCCCCGAAGCGGTCGACGGTGATCTACCCTGCAAGTGACTTTGCGCAGGCTCCTCTGCAGCAGGCCAGCTGTGCACAGATGCCGGCGAAGCTGGTATCTGTAGGTAACTATAATCAGAGAAAAGGATTCCATGTACTGGTAGAGGCCCTGTCTCTGGTCTTCACAAGCCATCCTGAACTCACAGGCCAGATCGTTCTGCACCTTGCAGGGAACCGGTCCTTCGATACCGACTATGTGGCTCGGCTGCGAGAGCTTGTGACACGGGAGTCCCTGACTGACAGTGTGATCATGGATGACTGGATGAGCAGAGCTGAGATCAGCAGGCTCTTCTCCAGTTCCCAGATGTTCCTGTTCGCCTCCGATTCAGAAGGGTTCGGCATGGTAGTCCTCGAAGCGATGCTTCACGGGCTTCCCGTGCTGCTCGGTGATTTCATGACTGCAGAGGAACTGCTCGGCAGTTCGCATACCGCAGGGTATATCGTCCCTCCCCGCAGCCCTCAGCAGTATGCTGATCGCATCATCGAGTATCTGCTCGAGAGTGACCGGCAGCAGAAGGGCTCTCAGGCACGCAAGCGTGCCCTCGAGATCGCGCTGAGCTGGGATGAGGTGATCGACCGGTTCCATCATCTGCTCGTATGACCGATCCCTGCACACTGCGTGCAGTGAAGAAGACCCCAAGCTGCCAGAAGGAATAATGCGATGTCAATGATAGAGAAGAACCGATCATCCGCGATCATCAAGAACACCCTGTCGAACTACAGCCGTCAGGCTGTGCAGATCCTGGTATTCCTCGTGCTCACCCCATTCATCGCGGCCCGACTGGGGACCGAAGCCTTCGGACTGTGGGCCCTGCTGCAGGCTGTCATAGGGCTGTTCGGTCTGCTTGATCTCGGTTTCGGCACTTCGGTGGTGAAATATATCGCAGAGGCTCGAAGCAGTGATGACCCCTCCAGGCTCTCCTACCTGACAGCGACCTTCTTCTGGGTCTATATGGTCCTCGGAGCGATCGTCATCGCTGCAGCATCTGCCTTCGTCATCGTGCTCCCTGCTGTTTTGAGCATCCCCGATGCCTATGCCGGGGCTGCCCAGATGGTCTTCATGCTGGTTGCGTTCCGGACTGCTCTGGGCATGCCTCTGGGTATGTTCATGGGGGTGATGACGGGGTTCCAGCGACAGTGGTGGGCGAACAGTTTCAAGATCGCCGGGACGCTGCTCTATGCCGGTGGTACCTTCTGGGCTCTGCTTGCAGAACCCTCTGTGGAACGGCTCGGGGCGGTGAACCTGATAGCGAACACGGTCGCCATGGCTCTTGGAGCCTGGGTCTGCGTCACCCGGCTGCCGGGGTCTCAGTCAATCCCAGATTCTTCCGTCTGCATCTGGTCCGGGAGATCTCATCGTTCTCCCTGTTCATCTTCATCATCCAGGTCTCCACGCTCATCTACACCCGGGTCGATTCTCTTATCGTACAGTCGGTGCTCTCCCTCTCAGCTGTCGCACTCTACAGTGTCGCTTCCCGTATCGCCGAAGAGGCTTCTGGTATGTGCCGTCAGTTGACGAACGCCCTCACTCCGGTCGTCGCGGAGCTGCACGGGAGTGGTGATACCCAGAACATCCGGGCAGTGCTCCTGCTCGGTACCAAGCTCTCCACAGCCCTGGCTGTCCCGCTGCTCCTCGGGCTGGCATTCCTGGTGGAACCGCTGCTTGCAGCCTGGATGGGAGAAGATTTCAGGCAGGCTGCAGCTGCGAGTCAGATCCTCCTTGCTGCGATGCTCATCAGCGTCATACACGGCAATGCCGCGAATGTACTGTCGATGACCGGCCATCAGAAGTATCTGGCGGGGGCCTTCTTCGGCGGGCAGATGCTCAATCTTACGCTCACGCTGCTGCTCATACGCTGGTTCGGGCTCATGGGGGTAGCGCTTGCGACCCTGATCTCCAGTGCCCTGGTCGATATGGGGCTGGTACAGCCGAGGGCGAACCGGTCGACCGGCATCACCTTCTGGCGCTTCTATCTCTCCTCGGTAGTCCCTTCGGTGATCCCGGTGCTGGTCATGTACCTATCGCTGCTGGGGCTGGTCAGGATCTATCCTCCTGATTCGCTCTTTGCCATCGCAGTGATCGAAGCTGCAGCCTGTGTGGTCTTCTTCAGCGTCTTCATCCTCATAGGACTGAAGAGCGAAGAACGCAGCTATATCTATCATAAGATACGAAGACCCAAGAACCGTGCGCAGGAGGGATGACCAGTCGGGACCGGGGTATGACTCTGCAGTTCCTGCTTCCCGATCAGTTGCGGACTGCGGCTCTCTGGAGTATGATAGGAGTCGTACCATAAGGAGTAGACCATGGAAAAAGAGATCAGTTTGACAGAGTTCGCCCAGGAGTTGAGAACCCGCCTTCAGGAGGGCAAGACGGTAGACTGCTGTAAAGAGGAGCTGTTGAGGCTCGCAGATATCATCACGGAAAAGATCGGATCAGAGAAGATCCTGGTGACCTGGAAGGACTGAACACCAGCTCCTGCCGGATGCACAAGGCTGCCGGGATACGGCGCGATCTCACTTCCCACTCACCGTGGAGCGTAAGGCATAGCATGCCTCTGAAGGGCTGCCGATGTGAGGGTATGGATCGCATGGGATCATGAGACATACCAACATAGCCAGAACAGTGACAGCTGCATGTTTACAGCAGCATAAGGATACCGACTATGAAAGAAGAAGAGCTGAAGCTGATGAAAGAGCATATCACTGCGAAGATCGAAGAGCTGGAGTCTTCGATGACCTATCTGACCGGTGAGACCAAACCGATCGAACCCAGCATCAGTCTTGGCAGGCTGACCCGCATGGAGGCCATCAGTGAGAAAGGGATCAACGAGTATGTGCTCGAACAGAACAGACAGACTCTGGTCAAACTGCGTAATGCCCTTGAGCGGATCGAGAAGGGGACCTACGGGGTGTGCATCAGATGCGGGAAGGATATTCCTCTGGGCAGACTCACCCATGTACCCGAAGCGCTGATCTGTGTCCCCTGTGCTGAGAAGAGACGATAGCCATCCCTGATGCAGCAGCATCGGGACGGTATGTGATATGAAGAGCTCTGTTGTCAACGGTCCCGGGGACCTTTGACAACAGCAGCTCTTTTTTGTAGACTCACCTCTGATTCCCCGAATGATGTACTCAAGGACAGTGTATGATAAATCTCTCAGCTATTCGCATGGCCTATGGAAGCAGGGTGCTGATCCAGAACGGCAACGTACAGATCAATGATGGTGAGAAGGTCGGACTTGTCGGTCCCAACGGGTCCGGCAAGACCACGGTCTTCCGGATCATCACCGGTGAGGAAGAGCCGGACGAAGGAGTGCTGTTCATGGATCCCGGGACGGTGGTAGGGTACTTTTCTCAGGACACTGCTGAGATGTCGGGAACCACGGCGATCGAAGAGGTGCTTTCTGGAGCAGGTGAGGTACATACCATCGGGAAGATCCTCTCTGAGCTCGAGCATCGCATGTCTGATCCCGAAGGGAGGGCCTGAGCGACAGTGAGATGGACCGCTACGGGGAACTGCAGATGGCTTTCCAGCATCTTGACGGGTATTCTCTCGAGGTCCGTGCAGAGGCGATCCTCGAGGGACTGGGCTTCGATGAGGAGCGCAGAGGCTATCGGGTAGAGAGTTTCAGCGGTGGATGGAAGATGCGGATATCTCTGGCGAAGATCCTGCTGCTCGATCCGGATGTCCTGCTGATCGATGAGCCGACGAACCACCTTGATGTCGAATCCATCGTATGGCTCGAGGGCTGGCTGAGGGCTTTCAAAGGTTCTCTGATCATGACCAGCCATGACCGGGAGTTCATGACCCGTCTGTGCAGTAAGACCCTCGAGATCGCCGCAGGTACCCTTACCCTCTATTCGGGAGATTATGATTTCTATCTGCGCGAGCGTGATCTGCGCAGGGAGCAGCTGATCGCTTCCCAGAAGAGGCAGCAGGCGATGCTGGCCAAGGAAGAGAAGTTCATCGCCCGGTTCGCAGCCAGAGCCTCGCATGCAGCACAGGTGCAGTCCCGGATCAAGACCATCGACAAGATCGAACGTATTGAGATCCCCCCGGAGCAGAAGGTGATGAGATTCACCTTCGATGATGTCAGACGCAGCGGGGATATCGTAGTGGAGATGCAGCAGCTGGCAAAATCCTGGACCAAAGCATCCGGGGGGGAGCTCCCGGTCTTCAGCGGGATCACCGGGACGGTGGTACGCGGCAACCGTATCGCGGTCACCGGTATCAACGGGGCAGGGAAATCGACGCTGCTCAAAGTGATCACCGAGCAGACTGCTCCTACTGCCGGCAGCTGTACTCTTGGCAGCAGTGTCTCTCTGGGCTATTTCAGCCAGTATTCTTCTGATACCCTCGATCCTACCAGAACGATCTTTCAGGAGGTCTCTGAACGGATCCCTCAGGCGACGATCGGGTATGTCAAATCCCTGCTGGGTGCCTTTCAGTTCTCAGGTGATGATGCAGAGAAGAAGATATCGATCCTCTCAGGAGGGGAGAGGAGCCGGGTGATGCTCGCAGTGATCCTGGCCTCACCGGTGAACTTCCTGGTACTCGATGAGCCGACCAACCATCTCGACATCGCAAGCAGGGAAGTCCTGCTTGAAGCCCTCTGCAGTTTTACCGGTACGATCATGATCGTCAGTCATGACAGGTACGTGCTCAGACGGCTGGTGAATCGTGTCTTTGAGATCGATCACGGTCAGATGAGGACCTTCGAGGGTTCTTATGAGTATTATCTGGAGAAACGGCAGCTCGCCTATTGAGTAGAAGGTCATCATCTGTCATATCATACGCAGGGCTGTCTTTCGAGGTATGCGGATGCATGGGTTGTACTCATCGCAGGTCCTCAGGGGCTCTGGTTCGGGGGAAGCTGGTACCCGGTATGTATGCTGCAGGTGGTCTCAGATCACAGGATGTCGGGGTTATGGACTATCAGATGGTCATCTTCAGATTCAGTGTCACCTTCGTACTCTCGTTTCTCTTCGGGCTCGAACGGTAGTTCGCCCATAAACCTATCGGCTTCGGTACCTATATCTTCGTATCTGCCGGTTCCTGTGTGCTTGCCCTCACTGCGGTCTTTCTCAATCATGATAATCCTCTGCCCCTGATCAGTGCTATCATCACGAGCGTCGGGTTCCTCGGTGCCGGTGCTCTGATCAAAACCACCGATAAGATCTTCGGGTTCACCAGTGCCGCCAGTATCTGGATATTCGCGATCCTCGGTATGACCGTCGGATTGGGAGAGTACCTTGTCGCCTCGCTGCTCTACGGTGCGATCTGGATCGTCGTCCTGGTGGATAAGTCGTTCGAACGGCGCAGTCTCGGTTCATATCAGAAGAAGTTCACCATCACAAGTGATTTCCTGCTCTCCAAACAGGAGGTCCTGAATCTACTTGGGGCACGGAAGGCAAAGACTCTGATGCTCTCCATGGATCCGGCAAATGGTGAGTATACGCTCTCACTGCTGCTTGAAGCTCCACGGGTGATGATGGGAACCTTCCCTGAGAGACTGCTTACCCGCGAAGGCATCATGCGCATCCGTGTGGATTGACAGAGGAAGCAGGATCGGTGTTCGCTACCACCGGGGATGTATCGAACAGGTGAGCCTCTGACGGCTCTTCTCTGGACATCCTGCTCCTGATACCAGCGGGTCTTATGCACAACATCTGTCTATACAGTGAACGATCCCTGTCAGAGGGTATCTGCATAAAAGACCTGGAAGAGCCTGCGACTGCCTGTAGAGCCTTTGACTTCTCAGTATCCTTTCCGATAGGATGAGGCGGGAGCAGTACATGAAATATACATTAGAGACGATCCCTGTCTGGGATGCCGTAGAGGATACGAGTGCAGACTGTATATTCTGTACTCTGATGGAAGCAGCAGAGCTCCGATCGATCACCTACTATCTGGGAAGCTCGGTCATGAATCCGGAGACCCGTGTCAAGGTGAACAGCAGAGGGTTCTGTCCCGATCACTACCGTGCGCTGATGCAGGCTGCAAAGCCTCAGGCCATGGCACTGATCTCCCATACCCACCTGATGCAGACACAGAAGGAACTGCGACCGCTGCTGGCAGCGCTGCAGGGAACGAAGAGAACAGCTAAGAGCAGAAAACTCATCATGCAGATCAGAAAAATGATCAGAGACCGGGAGCAGGGCTGTCTCATCTGTGACAGCATGCAGGAGACGCTCAACCGTTATCTCTACACGTTCGTCTTTCTCTGGGGTGAGAACCCTGAGTTCAGGGAGGCGGTCAGCCGCTCGAACGGGATCTGTATCCACCATCTGCCATCGGTGCTCGATATGGCACTCGAAGTGCTCTCTGGTGAGGTCTGTGCCGATCTCTTTGGTGCGATCAGCGAACATATGGAACGATGGATCACTCAGAGTGTTGAAGATGTCCATTGGATGACCCAGATGTATAAATCAGAGAACAGAGACAAATCGTGGCGCGGCTGTGAAGAGGCCCAGAAGCGTGCAGTCCGCAGAGAGATAGGCTCTGGAAGGATCATCAGGAACCCGTAGGTTCAGGATGATCCTTCCAGGGTGCTGTTCGTCTCTGTCAGCTTCTGGAATAGTACTCCACGACAAGCTGCACATTCGCATCCAGAGGCACTTCTGCAGCCTCTGGGATCGCTGTGAGGACCCCGCTCAGGGAATCCTCCTCAACCGTCACCCATGAGGCTCTCACTTGATTCCCGGCTGCCAGGTTGGCACGGATGAGACTCGCCACCCCTTTTCGCCTCTTCACAGTGATCCTGTCGCCTTGAGCGAGCAGGGCTGAAGGAATATTCTGAGGCCGTCCGTTTACCAGCAGGTGGTTGTGGGAGACGAGCTGTCGGGCCTGGTCCCTGCTTGCTGCCCAGCCGAATCGATAGACCAGATTATCGAGACGTCGCTCCAGGAGCTGGATGAACGTATCGCTGGTCACCCCGCCTGCTGCCTTCGCTCGTCTGTAGAGGTTCCTGAACTGCTTCTCTGATAATCCGTAGCCGAACCTCAGTTTCTGCTTCTCTGCCAACTGTCTGCCGTAATCAGTGATCTTCCTGCGTCTTCGGTCCTCAGGATCTGCCGGGAGCCTGAGGTTTCCTCTGCAGCAGTCTGTCGAACTTGACCTGACCGTAGATATTCGTTCCCAGCCGTCTGACGATCTTTCCCTTGGCTGTATGTGTATGTGCCATAGGCACCTCCTGAATGAACATGATAAAAATAGTAATACATAAGTGGGACGAATATACTGACAGCTGATGAGAAAGGCAACCAGGCTTTGCTGGAAAGATCTCATGAATCGGGTACCGGACTGGCGGCACATGGTTCGGGAGTCCATGCCGTGGAGATGTTAGAAGATAGTCTATGATCACAGTATGATAGTAGATAGGATATTGGAAAACAGCGGTCGATAGAGTATACTGGGGTGAGAGCGGAAGTCGTGAGGTGTACGGGAGGGGAAGACCATGAGTGAACAGGAGCTATTTACCCTGCGGATCAGAAAGAATCTTGCCATCGAGATGATCTACTCGGCCTTCTATGCCGTGGCAAAACATACCGATACGCATCATTCAGATCATGGGTATCATTCACAGGGCAGCAGGGACTGGCTCGAGCATCTGGGAAAGACGATCTCTCCCTTCGAGCAGAGAGATCTGGAATTGGTCTTCTCTACCATAACCGCACGGGTCTATCTGTTCTATCTGATCAAACTCTCAGACCTGAGCGAGCCGCAGGAGGTGATAGACGCCCTTGCAGCCCTTGATGATCAGCAGTTCATCGACGGTATCAAGTATGTCATACGCGTACCCGAAGAGACCACTGACTGGCTCAATGAGCAGACACTCATCGAAGCCTATGAACGGGACTGGGCAGAACTTTCGATGGATTTCGCGCAGGAAGCAAGACAGCTTGTGGAACTGCTGCAGTCTCCGGCCTACTTCAGACTTCGGATGATCGAGGTCCTCTCCTGGTTCTACCCCCGCTACATCGAACCGTACATACCGGTGATCGATGAGCGGATCGATGCTCATGTGGCAAAGCACCGGGATCTCTTCGCACGTGATCCCTATACGGTCATAGACCGGCTCACCAGCGGGAATGCCGAGGTCATTGAGCAGTTCAGCCATACTGTGGATATATATCCGGTCTCCCTGACCTTCGATGATGTATCGATCTATATGCCCGATCAGATCTATATCATCTACAGCATCGATCATGCAGACCTACTACTGGGTCAGGACATCCACGAAAGGACAGATAAGCTGATCAAGGCGATCGCCGACCCAAAGCGCCTGGAGATCATGAGACTGCTGCGTAACAGGGTCTGGTACAGTAAGGAGATCGCCGATCACCTCGGACTGACCCCGGCAACGGTCTCTTATCATGTTGATCTGCTCTTTCAGGCGGGGCTGATCAAGATCGATCGACCCAAAGGCAGGCGGTTCTATTATACGCTCAATCCCAAAGGGGTTCAGGAACTGATCTCCTGTCTGGAACAGGAGTTCAGTTCCTGAGAGCCTCTCAGTACTGCAAGGTACTATCCGTACCCTGACCAGATCCATCGGTAGTCAGCTTGCAGAAAAAGGATATGACAGGTCCTGATCCCGTGGTATCATACCTGTGATACTCCCCACACAGAATGTACAGAAGGAACAGAAGCAATGACCATTACAGTACATCGAAAACAAGTCGTGAACGTGCTCATCATGATCGCCCTGGCAGTCATCTTCCTGAGTCTGCTGACAGTCATCTCAACCTGTGTGTTCCAGAGAGGCAGGCTCCTGGGCTTGATTCCCATGTTCAGCATGGACCGGGAAGCCAATGTCCCCACCCTGCTTGCCGTCCTGCTGCTCTTTGCTGCTGCCGGGCTCATCTATCTGCTGAGCCGGCAGCTCACAGCATCTGCTGATCGGTTCTCCAGACATGTGACCCGCTTGAGTTATATCTTCATCTTCATGGCAGTCGATGAGTTCACCAGTATTCATGAACTGTTCATCAATCCCCTCGGGGCTCTCACCCCGAAGACCGGGATCTTTCACTACTCCTGGATCATCGTGGGGATCCCGGTGGTGATCATCGTAGGACTCTACTATCTGAAGTTCTTTCTGGCGCAGCCGAAGGAGTTCAAGATCGGGCTCTTTGCTGCAGGGTTCATCTTCATATTCGGTGCGATCGGTATGGAGATGGTCGGAGGCAGCATCGCCTCTGCCTACGGGGTCACTCACATCGGCTACGGATTGGCTACTCTGGTCGAAGAGGGCTGTGAGATCTTCGGTGTGATCATCTTGATCAACGCCCTTCTGGTACAGCTGCAGAAGAACGGGGACGGTACACTGCTCCATATCACGATGGGAGAGCGATAGGGATCACCTTGTGTATCTCTACATTGATCGGGAGCTCTTCCCGGCACAGAGGATCCTGCTGTGAGGGACTGTCACTCACAGCTGAGAGACCTGTGCATCGCCCTGTGCTGCTGAACCGGAGAGAGAACCTTCGAGGTGTTCAGCAGGTTCCCGGTCGATGACCGGGGTGATGGTGATCCCGGTCAGGGTCTTGCCATCGTCCTGATCATAGGTATCAGCTACGATGATATGTTCAAGTCCTCTCATCTCATGATCATGGGATCCCTCAGGCAGATACTCCTGCAGCGTCTGCTCATCAAGGGTAGAGGCGAAACGGGCATTGAGCAGCTGGATGCTGCGCAGCGGGCCATCGTAGGGGAAGGTGATCTGAGAGTAGTCCGTGTCACTCTTCTGAATGACTTCCCCGGTCAGGGTGGTGATGATCATACTGTTGATCAACACCGTGATCTCTTCCCCCTCAAGGAATCGGCAGCGGTCGTTGTCAATGGCGATGGTCAGGTGGTTCTACTTCCAGTGTGCCGTGATCTGCAGATCCTTCTGCATCGTATAGGTGTAGGTATCATCCTCCTGTTGATCGAGCAGGAACACATCGGGCCCGCTGAGTCGTTCGAGCTGGTATCCGCTGTAGTACACCGGTGTGATGGTCACTTCTGTCCCCTGCTCATACCCCACCTGTTCAGGATCCGGGCTCACTCTGATATAGCCTCCCTGCCTGGGGTTCGAGGATGTCTGTATGGTAAAGAAGGGCATCTCCGGATAGATGTAGTGGCCGTGATCATCGGTCTCTAGAAGACTGATATCTATATTGGTCCTTCCCCGTACCACCGGAGAAGGAAGTGACTCATATCCGCTTTCGAGGTCGATCACGCTGATCTGGTACCAGTAGGAGCTGTCGGGCTGGATATCGGTATCAGTATAGCGGGAGTAGCGGAGGTCCTGTGCGATGAGCTGAGACGGCCCTCCGTCTTTCTCCGCACGGTATATCCTGAATGTGACATTCGGTGAATGCTGCTCCCAGGTCAGTTCTATCCTGTCAGAGAAGGTCCTGTCACTGACGTTGATCTCTGTGGGTTTGTCTACCTCATAGGTGGTCGAGGGGCTCGTGTATGACAGACATCCTGCGAACAGGATGAGTACTGCCCCCAGATATACTGTGAGCCTCAGCAGATGCAGATACACCACCATGATAGTCCTGATGCTTCGTATATGCATGATCTCTCCCCTTCTCATGCAGATCAGCTGAGACTATGGCTGTGCAGCAGGGTAGGGATTTTCAGCTGAACAGGCAGGTGTCATACCTGCCGAATCGATAAAAAGAGCTGCTGCAAACCCTTAGCAGGCAGGTCTGCAGCAGCTCCCGTTCAGTCATGATTCAGGGATCAGTTGGCGATGATCCTGAATTTTACCGTGTCACTGTATGCGCCGGCATAGTAGAATCCTCTCTGGTAGCGTACCCAGAGGGGTTTTACCTGACCCATGGTCAGTGTCGAGAATCCAGGATTGGTATCGGTATTGACGATCTCTGTTGCTACTGGAGACGGATCAAATACCTGTCCACCCAATTTCATGGTATACGGAATGGTAGGTGCAGGCATTCCGGCCGGCAGACCCATTCCCCAGTGGGTGAAGTCGCCATGGTTGGCTTCAGCGGTAATGTGATAACCAGCAGGCAGATTACATCTGATGATGGCATTACCAACAAGGTAATCCTCAGGAGGCTGGGTGAACGGAGCGAACAGGGGCAGCCATCGATAGACATCAGGACGTGGATTCGGGTGATGAGCGAACGCGTCAAGATCTGCGGGCTCTTCGTCACTCCTCAATCCATCGATCGAGAAGCACAGGATACTGGGGACACACCCGCCCATCCATACAGTAGACTGCTGTGGGCAGCATGGCCACCAGCAGCTCTCGGATTCGCCGTCAGCGAACACTAAGCCGCTGACCATGATCAATGCAACCAGTAAAACTACGATTTTCTTCATTTCTTTCTCCTTACTTTTTGTAATTTGTATATATAGGATACGTCCGGTTGGCTGAAAACGCAAGAGCTAAAATAGTATAATACAGAGTATTTTTGAATTTTCTTTGATTTTTTTACTCGATGAAGAAAATAGCTTATGAATTTGCTAATTCCTTATAAAAAATATAATTATAATTGTTTTTGTCATGGTTTGCATCAGGAGGAGAAGTGCTCACCAGCAGCAAGAGACTGTCGGTGAATCTGATGATCGAACTCATGTATGAGTGTTTATAACTATATATATTACAATGCTTTAAAAAGATTATATAACGCTATCGAATCGGTGTTTTCATGAGCAGTCCTGTCATATTGGTTGAATAGTTAGTGACTTGGTCAAAATACTCAATAATAGAGAGTATTGAAGAAGTGTGCTATGCGAGTGGGGCTTTTCGGATCCTTCCTGTCCTCATCATGATTCTCTGCATCGGATCATCGATGAGATCCACTCTGAATCTGAAGCTCCTGCAGTAAGGAGGGACCTCATCGGACACTGATCACAGCAGCTGATACTGCGAACAGAGCTTTCCACTCTTGTACAAACCACAAAAACGTAGTAAGAGAGAGACTGTCCGTATCAACCTGCCGGAGATGCAGTCCGGCCCCTGGAAGGAACCTGTCGTGGAACGATCACCTGCACCTGAAATAGACCAGGATCACATCGATGCATGCATTCGTACCCTCGAGCATCTTGTAGAGCACAGTGAGGATTTTGTATCCCTGCCTCGGCAGCAGCAGATCGAGCTGCTCAAAGCAGCCGGTGCGCTCTCCCGTCCTGATTCCCAGCTGAAGAGGCAGCGAAACAAAGAGTTGCAGAGAATCAGGCGCAGGGAGGTCACCGTGCAGGAGAGACAGGCCCGGGCTGCCACCGGTATCAGGCGGGCCCGGGAGCATGAGGTGTTCTCTGCACCGATGCAGCTAGCTGATACGAGAGAAGACGAGACAGAGGTGCTCACGCTCCAGTCTCCCCGTAACTGCTATGTCTGCAAGGCTGAGTTCACCCGTCTACACTTTTTCTATGATACGATGTGTCCTGAGTGTGCGCAGCTGAACTATCGCAAACGGTTCCAGCGAGCTGACCTGACCGGTCAAGTCGCCCTGATCACCGGGTCCCGATTGAAGATCGGGTATCAGGCGACACTGATGCTCCTCAGATGCGGAGCTGAGGTGATCGCAACGACCCGTTTTCCGATCGATTCTGCTCAGAGGTATGCCAAAGAGGAAGATTATGCACAATGGGCAGACAGGCTGCATATCTACGGCCTTGACCTGCGCCATACCCCGAGTGTCGAGATCTTCTGCAGCCACATCGAACAGACGTTCGACCGACTCGATATCCTGATCAACAATGCGGCACAGACGGTGCGTCGGCCGCCCGGGTTCTATGCACATCTGATGGACCGGGAGGCGCTGCCCTATCATGAGCTGCCTGCAGAGGTCCAGCAGCTGCTGAGCAGTCATCAGCAGTGCATCAGGCTATCAACGCACTCGGGCCTGTCGGTGAAGATACCGAGAAGGCGCTGACGGTCCGCTGGCAGGAACGGCGACCGGGGATCGGGCTTCGTGAATCCGCACAACTTTCCCAGATCCCCTATGCCTATGATGCTTCCCTTCCCGCCGAAGAGGTCTTCCCTCAGGGCAGGCTCGATGTGGACCTGCAGCAGGTGGACCTGAGGACCACCAACAGCTGGAGGCTGAAGCTCGGTGAGATCCAGACGACAGAGGTGCTGGAGATCCAGCTGGTGAATGCCATAGCCCCGTTCGTCCTCTGCAATCGTCTGATACCGATGATGAAGCGAAGCTATACCGGACAGAAGCATATCGTGAATGTCTCTGCGATGGAAGGCAAGTTCCTCAGGTTCAAGAAGGGCGAGCGACACCCGCATACGAACATGGCAAAGGCAGCGCTGAACATGCTCACGCACACCTCCGCCTCGGAACTGGCGGAGCACGGGATCTTCATGAATGCCGTCGATACCGGGTGGGTGACCGATGAGGACCCTGCACAGCTTTCTGAGCTGAAGCAGGAGCTGCATGACTTTCAGCCCCCTCTGGATATCGTAGATGGTGCAGCACGAGTGTGTGACCCCATCTTCGACGGGATCACTACCGGCAGTCACTGGTGCGGTAAGTTCCTCAAGGACTATGTACCCATCGACTGGTAGGGCAGGGTAGGTGAAAAACGCTCTCTGGTTCGAATCCTCTGATCCAGGACCGGCTCCGTGCCGGCTGTGAGTCCAGTAGATTCCTGATCCCTGCGACCGTACGGCGCTGATCGATCTCCTGCGCAGCAGTCCTCTCGAGTATCTGATCGAGCAGAGCCCTCAGTGCAGAGCGAGAGAGGAGATCCACCAAAAGGTCGTATCGATCCTTCTGTCTCCCGTCATCATAGTACTGCAGCAGGGACCTCAATATCCTGACCTTCTCCTCCCATGTGTCCCGCAAGGCCCATGGTATTCCTTATGTGATCTGAGGATAGCAGGATACACACACAGAAGGACGAATGGCTAGTCTTGTGCGATTTCCCACTTACAACGTATCGGGGAGGTGATCACGGCCTCCTTCTTCAATACCTTGAAGACCTTGTCGACCTCTTTCCGATCGAGCCCGGTAGCCTTCTCAACCTCTGAGGCACTCATCGGAACATCTGAGTTCTTCATAGCCTCGATCACCTGTTCTCTTGCTTCCATGGTACGTCTCCTCCTACGTTGGTTCTCATATGCTGGTGGTCACAGATCACCTTCATCTGTTTTGCTTGTTTTATACTTATACCATTTCTGTTATTGTTTCAATACCTGGATATACCATACACCCTGCTGGATCCTCAGGTCACGATCGATGAGGGATACTGCCATACAGCAGGAGAACCCAAGATACTTCGTATACGTCTACCCACATGCCAGAAGGCTGCTTATGGCTTTTCAGCTTCTGGATCATGTGCCCGGACCGTGAGGATGACTGGTTGGTGGTCGCTATACTCGAACCCAAGATCAAGAGTCTTGACCTCTTCGATCCTGACATTAGGGGAGAGGACGAACCCATCGATGATCAGGGTATGGTTCAGCCCCTTCTCATATGGTCTCTGTGCAGTCCTGACGGTTGGCACAGCGGGGTCGGTTACCACCTGCCAGCCTGTGGGATGAGATACGTGTCCAGATCCCTGATCCAGAAGAGGTCCTCCCGTGCAGTCGTATGGGGGAACTGTGTCTCCACGAGACGCAGATTCCAATCACCCCCGATTACCACATACGCTCCCCTCTCATAGAAACTTCTGGCAAGCTCCATCACCTCTTTCACCTGTCTCTCCCGTAATCCTTCCATCTGAGCGTCGAAGGCACTCAGATGGATATTCAAGATAGTCCAAACTCGCTCTTTAATTTCCAGGGTCGTCACAAGGACGGCATACTCCTTTCCGATGAGTCCTGTCTCCCTGCTTAGGGGATACGACTCGACAGATCGAGTCTGTAGGATCGAAGCCGTGGCATTCCCGTTGATGATACCAGAGTGGTCATCGTTCAGACCAATGGTTATGTCAGGGTCAAAATACCAGTGATAGGCTCCGAACTCACGCCTCAGGACTCGAAAGACGTCGACCCCGAAGGTGTTCCAGGAGGGACCGGCTACCTCCTGGAGGAGAAAGAGTTGGGCATCTATCATGCCCAGGGTGTCAAGGATCCCCCTCAGGTTCTTGATGACCAACTGCTTTGACCTGGGACGCAGGCTCCTGCCATGATCAAGGAGAAAGTCAGACTCCTTCCCCATGCCGGCATAGCCGATGTTCCAACTCACAAGCGTGACAGGCCCCGGAATGGGGCCTGTCGCGGTCACTGGGGACTTACTCTCATAGGTCCTGACAGCAGGTCCTACCTCTATGAGGCATCCAGTACAGAGAACAAGGAGGGTCACAAGGATCGCGCCAGTGCTGAGAGCTCTACTGTTCATGCTGTTCGATCTCCCATGGTCTGCAGCCGTCTGTCAACGAGCAGGAGCAACCCTCCTGCGAGAAGGAACAGCATGGCAAGAAGGGTGAACCAGAGGAGGAATCCCCTGATACCGATGTTCTCAAGATCGAAGAAGAAGTAACGTGCCCGGCCGGTGAGACGATTCTCCACGATAGCGAAGACACAGTAGATAACTGGGTAGATAAGCGTGATTGCAAGATCCTTACGTGTAAGGCCCACCTGCTCATCCATATGGTAGAACCAGAAGAGGTAGAGGATAGTGGTGGTCCCATGGTTGATGTGCGTCACGACCGAAGTCACCCAGGTGAGGTCAAGAAAACCACGAAGGAAGAGCTGGAAGACGATGGCAGTCACCGTGATGGCACTGGCGACTGACAGCTGGATACTCCGAGGAGCTTTTTTGCCAAGAAGGACCACCACGATGACCGCCAGGTTCGACTGGATGGTGAAGTAACCGAGCAGGTGCGAAAGCGACGAACTGAGAAGTGCCTCTATGACCCGGTAGGTGACAGCTGGGATCGCTGTGAGGAGTAGTAGAGCCCTTAGTACTGATTGTCTGCTGTATGTGACCTGATCTCTCATCCTTTCACTATAGCGCATCCTGCAAGGATCCCGGTAGGGTTATTTCCTGCCGGATAGCGTTATTCCAGAGATTGGCCTTGACACACCACGAGGTCAGGACCGTTGTGTAAATACACTATTCACACTAAAGAGGATACCTGCTATGCCACTGCTTAAGATAGAGGGACTGCGAAAGAGGTGTGAGGCTCACGTACTCATTGATCCTTGCCCTCTTGCAGGATGCTCAGCTCCTGATCCTCGATGAACGGACTCGCGGCCTTGACCCTGCAGGAGGGGATGCTGTATTCGAACTCTTGGGGGCAACTCGTGGAGAATGGGGCAAAGAGTATCCTCTTCTCCACCCCTATCACGAGTGACCTCGAAACGTGTATCGACTGCAGTACCTTCATCCATGACGGGAGGATCATCGCATGCTCGACCAAGGTTGAGCTGATCGGTCAGTTGTACTGATCACCTCAGCAGATTCGATGCAGATACCGACCTCCCCGGTACCAAAGATCCTTCCAGCCGAACCCGTGCCACCCACCACCTGAGCAGATTAGCTGGGCGGCAGGTCCGAAAGTGTGGTCCTCACGCTGTTGAGGTGGATGAACGTTCACCAGGGGTGGTTCGTGTGATGATGGGGGGGGGTAAAAGAACAGGCCGCTGTATTCTATACAACGACCTGTGATCTGGAGGTATGGGGAATTGAACCCCAGACCTCTTGAATGCCATTCAAGCGCTCTACCAACTGAGCTATACCCCCGATACTGACCGAATCATATAAACAATCTGCCCCTGTGTCAAGAAAGAGATCGCTTTTTCACGATATCCCGGTACCGGTAGTAGCTGGCTTTGGGTATCCTCTGCCCGGTGGGGAAGTCGCAGTAGATCAGACCGAACCGCCGGTCTTTTCGTTCAGCGCCAAAGCTAGATGCTCATAATGTATAGTACAGACCCCGAGAGGGTCTTTTTTAACGGGTTATCATAAAATTTTATAGAATATATGTGTTATGCCTTGTTATACATGCTCTTGTGGTGTATGCTGTAACAAGGAGGAACCCTATGTTTGTACGGACTGCTCCCAAGACAAAATCTGGACGTATCTGTATGTATTTCGTTGAGGGATACCGCGAAGATGGCACAGTCAAACAGCGTACCATCAAACGTATTGGGTTCATC
>LQAJ01000081.1_pt1 | contig 72442 bp, 89 predicted proteins | sample 1535811 | NCBI WGS metagenome assembly LQAJ01 (sample SAMN04331587, study PRJNA305678) | bioreactor metagenome | isolation source: bioreactor_6 inoculated with Wadden Sea sediment 2nd replicate of a... | place: Germany: Wadden Sea, Janssand Flat
AATCCTGTGGCGGCCACCTTTTTTCAAACCAACCTTGCGCAAGGTATGGTTCCGTTGAAAAATGGGATTCATCGAGCGCATATACAACGCAATCGTGTTTTCTAACCAGATCTTTGATTTGCCCGGCAATCTCATCTATTTCACAAAACAAAACATGCCCACCTCGATACTGTGGCTGAAAAATCACATGGGGCTTGGCCTGGCAGATGGATACTGGGCAGATTGATTGATTCTTCAAGCGGCATTTTCTTCCTGCTCAGCGGCCAGAAGGGCGGCCCCATAGGCCCCGGCCAGCTGGGGATCCGATGGAATCCGGATCTCTCGCTCCAGTTTACCAGCCAGCAGTTGCACCATACAGGGGTTTTTGGCCACTCCCCCCGTGAACACGATGGGCCCGTCCGAAGACACCCGGTTGATCATACCCGCGGCCCTCCGGATCACGCTGGTGTGCAGCCCCCGGGCGATCTCTTTCCGGTCTTCGCCCCGGGCAATCAAGGAGGTCACTTCAGATTCGGCAAACACCGTGCACATGCTGGAGATCACCAGATCTTTTTCGGCGGCCAGAGCCTGGGCCCCGAAGTTTTCCAGGTCAAATCCCAGGGTGGCGGCCATGATCTCCAGAAACTTGCCCGTGCCGGCGGCACACCGGTCGTTCATTTCAAATTTTTTCACCCGGCCGCTGTCAAACAGGGCAATGGCCTTGCTGTCCTGCCCCCCGATGTCCAGAACCGTGCGGGCATCAGGAAATTCGGCCCAGGCGCCCCTGGCATGGGCCTTGATCTCCGTGACGGTCGGTGCGTCAAAAGACAGTTCAAACAGGTTTCGGCCATAACCCGTGGCCATGATCCTATCAAAAGATACCGTTTCAATCAATTCACTGGCTGTAGCCATGGGATCGAATCCCGTGTCTGCCAGAAACGTTTCCCGGACGGCACCGGTCCCATCCACCACCAGCAGCTTAATGGTGCGGGAGCCGATATCAATACCGGCAAACTGCACCGCAGTCGTATCTATGGTCATAACGATCCTTATCTGAGCTGCTCGATAAAGGCTTCCACCCGGGTCTTGAGCTGGCCCGCATCTTCCATGCCATAATCGGTTTCCACCCGCAGACAGGGGATGTTCCTTTCCTCCAGGGCCTTTTCCACGGGAATGGATTCCATGAGATAGGGCTGGCAGAACTGGAGCCCGTAATGAATCACCCCTTGGGCGTTGTAATCGGTGACCATCTCCTGGATGTGGTCCAGGCGCTGGGGATTGGGGGTGAAAATGGCGCAGTCCACTTCAAAATACCGGTCTACAATGGCATCCATCATCGCGTCCACAGTGGTGCCCGTATCGGCGGTGAGGTTCCGGGTCCCCCGTTCTCCCACACAGGATTCTTCACCCACGATCACAGCGCCCTCCGTTTCAGTGATCATGTGTAGTTTCCAGTTGGGAACCGCCTGGGGACACCCGGCCACCAAGATGCGGGGGGCGCCGGCAGGAAAGGCCCCGGTTTTTTCCTGGATCCGGGTTTCCAGTTCATCACAGATCTTGTTGACCGATTCCGTGAACCGGGCCGGGTTATCGTAAAAGAACACCTGGTTGGCGAGCAGGGCATCCAGCCCGGAAATGGGGGCGGGATCAGCCTTTCTCAATACAGACAGCCGGTGAATGGCGGCCCGTTTGGCATTGACTTCTTCGATGGCGGATTTCAGGGACTCCGGCGTAACCGTGACACCGGTCAATTTTTCGACGGCCGTCTTGAATTTCAGGTATTCCGCCTTGAGAATCGCTTTGGTCTGATCGGTCTTGGTCTGGGGCAGGTCCATGACATACAGGTTGTCCACCAAGCCGCCCAAGGTCTCATAGGCTTTTTTCTTGCCGTCACAGGTATTTTCCCCCACGATCATGTCCGCGCTTTCCAGGTACGGGCACACCTTGCCGATTTTGAATCCGAATGAGGATTTGATCAGGGAGCAGGTGTTTCTGGGCAGAAACTGCTCCACTTTTTCCACGGCAAAATCCGCCCCAGAGCACAGCCCCACCAGGGTGGCATTGGCCGCCAGCACAATCTCTTCAGGCACGAACACGCAATAGGAGCCGATGATTTTTCTGCCGGCGGCTTTCTCATCCATCAGTTCCTTGATGCGCAGCCCATGGACCTCGCTCATCACAAAGTCAAAATAGCCCATGCCTTCGGGCCGGTTCTTCTGGGACAGATAAATATCGGTGTATGCGGTGCCAAGGACATTGAGCAGGGCTTCGTGGCCGGCCAGGTCCAGTCCCAGTTCCTGCCACATGGGGGTGTAATCGATGGTCATGACGTCTCCTATTTTCAATATGATTTGGTTGCTGAACATCAATTTATATATTTACAATTTCTATCTGTAAAATTGATTTTCTGAATCATTTTCTTTATGGATATCGATTTTTTCGATATCCATCTTCCTGGCTTTCATCTTCCGGTCCGATATTGATCATTTCAATACAACCCCCTATTTCGATCCAAATTACGAATTAGACAAAAATCCTTCCACTGACTATTTTGTTCCATAAATACATTTAGCAACCACGTGAATAGCAGACATTCCATGAAAATTGAAACCATACTTGAAAAGGGATCGGCCCTTCTGAATGAAGACACTTTGGTGGTTCAAGGGAATCTTTTCGGTGTGTTTGACGGGGCCACCAGCCTGAACAAAACCGTGTTTAAAAAATGGGAAACCGGGGGTTTTATTGCATCCTCAGCGGCTCGGTCCGTTTTTGAAACCAACCACTTTCCCCTGGTAAAACTGGCACACACGGCAAATCAATCCATCCACCAACACATGATCCTCCATGGCGTGGATCTCACCCGAAAAGAAAATCTGTGGAGCACCAGCGCAGCGGTTGTCCGGATTCAGGGCCAAAAATCCCTGGATCAGGTCAAAACCGTGCTTCTTTTCACGGACGGCCTTTCCATTCCATCGGAAAAACCGGCAAAAAAGAAAGATTTCACACCCCTGGTCACCCTGCACCAGACCCTGGGCCTGGCAGGCCTGAAGCACCGGATCCGGCAGATCGAGAAAACCGACCCGGAATGCAGCAAATTTCCCAAAGATCGTAGGTTTTATGATTCATCTGCCTAGAATGCCCCGGGTTCAGGCGTGTGTGTTTCAACTGTTCGCCGGTACTTTCGGTGACATTCAGAAAAACCGCATCCAGGCAGGTGATATCAATTTTCGGCGTATATTTGGAAAAGTCATCGCGGGGGAACAATAATTTCTGACTGGATAGAAAATGCTTCAATCATTGAGTTGTCGTCGCAGTATGCCTTGATAACTTCAGACGTCCCACCGACAAAAAAAAAATTTTTTCAATTTCATTAAGAATCTTTTTCTGGATTTCCAGATCTGTCCCGGATTGGAAACAGCGGGATAAAAACCAGCCACCCCTTATGATTGGCACATCTGTTCGTATCCGGTTCAAACCAGATTCAAAAAGCGGGTGTTCAGACCGTGAGCAAAAGTCTGCTTAAGTTTTCAATTCGAGCGAATGATCCTCTTTTTCGATAACTGTCTCCCTCCATAATGAGAATCTCAGAGTTGCAAACGAAGCGGTCGGCAATAGCTGTGGCAACAGTGGTTCCATCAAAAAAGTCTCCCCAGCGGGCAAACGGCAGATTGGTCGTTATGATGGTGGATCTTTTACCATGCCGGCTGCTGATGACCTGGAAAACAGATTTGATCCCTGTCTGCCCAGTGGAAGGTAACGATTTCGTCACAGACTATAAAAGTTCCTGTGATTGATAGAACCGAAACTTTTTGAGCATGGTATGATGATTTTCAGCTACCACCAGCTGATTGATCATGTCCATGGCGGTTGTAAAAAGCGTTTTTATCCCGGTCTGGGTGGCGGCATACGCAAACCACTTGGATAAAAAAGTTTTGCCAGTTCCGGGGTTTCCGATCGGGATAATGTCTTTTTTCGCCTGGATAAATCCAAGATCCAGCAGGTTCAATATCCGCCTTTTCTGTTTTTAGCGCGATTCATGATGGGCAAAATCAAATTATTCTTTTGAAGGGCAATGTGAATTCATGATGCGGGTCAACTCAGATGCCAGCGCACCGGTGATCTCAGGATACATCTTTCCGGTGAGTTCATCCATGTACACTTTGGAAACCTCTGTGGGCAGCACCAGTATCCGGGAATCCCAATCTGTCAGCCGACGGCAGAGCTCACCGTGACCCATGAACACCTGGTTTTCCGCCACTGTCGGCGTAATCCCCGGCAGGCGGATGGTGCCCAGCAGGGACAGCCAGTCATCCACTTCCTGCCGCCAATTGTTCCTGTCGATCCCCGGGTCCCGAGATTGAATACCGGCGGGTCGTCAAACCCTTTGGCCTGCTGCCGGGTAATGTTGTAGGAGTGGATATCGTAGACGATGCATTGATCGAACCGATCCAGGAGATGGGTGATCAGGATGCCGAGATGACGGTAAAACCGCCGGTGGCTCTCAAGGCTTTTCCGGTTCATCTCCGGGAACGGTATCTTCCGGTACACCCGGGTGCCCCAGAATCTTTCCGGTGTCAGAGGCAGGGCCGTGTCTTCATTCCGGTTGAGATCATAGACAGCCCGGGACTCCAGCGCCCACACGGCATTGGAAAACCCACGGATCATCACCTCCGTGGCCTCATCCTCCTCAAACAGCCGTTCGGCTTGGGACAACGCCATGAACGGGAGGATTTCCGGCCGGACGCCGTGCCCGGCATGGATGGCCACAGCGATCTGGGGCCGATCAAAAGACATATGCCAGGCGAATCCGCCGTCTGGGTCCTGCCCTGAAAGGGTTCCAGTCTGCCGGATCCGATCCAGCAGTTCCGGGTCACAGGGAAGTGTCATCCAATCTCCTCTTACTGATATATTCAGCTTCAGATTTCCGACAGCAGGGCCGACAGGATTGGCATCCTGCTGTTTTCATTGTTTCTTGTGTCGAAAAGCCGACATGATCGTTATACCGATCCGTGACGACCCGGGTGGCAAACCGCTGTGTCCAGCATCACCCAAGGCCGTGGCGGCTGAGGGCCGAAGTCACGATCTTGTGGATTAACTGCTTATAGTCTTCCATGGGACCCTCCGGAGAGGGATGATACATGGTATACATCTGGGGGCTCCAGCTCTTCAGGGGTTTCAGGCCCGGAATGCCGTTGACTTCAATAATTTTGAGCTGCCCCCGGGCATCCAGGCGCATGTCCGTGCGCACATGGTCCAGGCAGCCCAGGGCGGCCATGGCATCCCGTGTCAGTGCCACGGCTTCGTCTTTCCGGTGAAGAGTGGGCCGGATCTTGGTGAGCCCCACGCCTCTGAGGTCTGCCCGGAGGATGGGGTACTTGCCGAACATGGATTGATCCACCTCGACGCGGCCGGCCAGGAATTCCTGGTGTTCACCGCTGCCCAGCATCAATACGGTGTACTCCTGGCCGGGAAGGTATTCCTCCACCAGGGCTGGCTGTTCAAAGGTATCGTGGATATAGGCTACCTGTTTTTTAAGCGCTTCAAGGGTGTGTACCACACTGTTGTCACTGATGCCCACGGAACGGGACTCAAAGCTGGGTTTCACAAATGCGGGATAGACCAGATCCGGCAGAGGGGCTTCCCGGTCGATCTGGTAATGATAGGGAACGGCGACACCGGCCTGATGCAGAATCCGGTGAGTGGCGGTCTTGTGGATCAGGGCTTTCATGGTCGCGGCATTGGGACCGATGTAAGGAATTTTCTTCTTGTCCATAATATCGGCCAGCCAGTTGTCGTCGCTGTCGCTGACGCCGATGGTTTCGGACTTGGCCGAGATATGGTAGAGGGCACTCCAGACGATATCAAACGCTTTTTCTTCGATGGCCCGGTAGAATTCAGCCATTGAGGTGACAAACGCAATTTCAGCGTCATTGCCGGTATCCTTGATCGCCTGGCAGACGTTTTCCGTCACGCTCAAATCGCCCCATCCCTGGGCATCCCCTGCCGGTCCTGTGATTATCAGTACTTTACGCATGCTTCTGACTCCTCGATGATCATGCCGGGCGGCTGATCCGCCGGGCTGCGGTTATGTTGACTGCTGTCTTTCGTGTGTCTGCCCAGTGATCTTACTCAACACTGAACAGCGTATCGTTGTGTTCATAATTCAAGAGCGCCTCCCGGACCGCCTGGGTCATATCCGGCATCAGCTTCAGAAATGCCTCTATCTGCTCTTTTTTCCACACGGCCTGGGATACGATTTTCACCCGGATGTCGGGCCGCTCGATTCTTTGTTTTCCCAGCGGTTCAAATACCTCATCCGCCATTCGGATATTGGGGTTGGATAGGGTCACAGGACGATTCATGTGTTGATCAAAGGCCTGCCGGAACAGGGTCTGCCGGTATCCGAAATGGGTACAGCACAGGGCGGCATGAACCGGTCCTAACGTGCCCTCCAATTGACAGGCCGCCTCCCCGACAAATGATCAATGGTCTGACCGACAATGTCGCTGAACGGCTCCCGCTCGATATACCCTGCCAGGTTGGTACATCCGATACTCAGGATGCGCTCCTTTGAAATTCCCAGGGCCCTCAACCCCTTTTCATGGGATGCTGCCTGAGCCGTCGAGGGGGTGCCGAACACCACGGCCATGCTGGAAGGATCCCGGGCCAGGTGCTCAAAAAGCATCTCAACGCCGTGAGACACAATCTCCCGGACCTTTTTGTTTGTTTCCCGCGCAAAAGGGGTGTGGGAATAGATGACTGACAACGTATTGCAGGCGATCAGAATCTGATCCGGATCAAACCGGTCCATGGCACGCAGGGCATTGTCAAATACCCGCACCCGCCTCTCCAGGGTTTCAAAGTGATTATATCCCTCATGGGGGCAGGCCAGGCATTGAAATAGGTCAGGTCCACCCCGGGCCAGACGCTGTTATCAGCCAGTTGTGAGGCAATGCGGTTGAAAACCGACAGCCCGCCCAGGCCGGAGTCGGTCACCAGTATGGAGGCCTCAGAAGTCTGTTTCATATGTCTTTCCTGTGTTTCCAGGTCATGAAATCCCTGAAATGGTGAAAAGGCGTGACTCGAAATATCTGATGAAACGTGCCGGGATTCCATCACGGCCTTTTCTTTATGCCGCTCCAAAGGCATGGGTGAGTTCCCTGAACCGTTTCATGATCTCCCGGGTGACCCTGCCGGGTTTTCCGTCCCCGACGGTCATCTCGTCCACACGGATCACGGGCACGATCTCCTTGTTGGATGCAGAGATGAAAATTTCATCCATTTGGGCCAGTTCTTTCCGGTCGATATGCCGCAGATTCACATCCAGCAGCGCTTCAGCCAGTTCCAGGACTACACCCCGGGTGACGCCGGGAAGGATGCCGTCGGGCGGGGTGATGAGTTCATTTCCCTTGATGCCGTAAATATTGGTGGTGGTGCCCTCCAGAACCCGGTGATCCCGGTCCACGTAAACCGCTTCAATGGCCCCTTTTTTACGGGCCTGCTGCTGGGCATATACCGCGTTGAGATAGGCCGTACTCTTTGAGGTGGGGATAAACCGTTCCATGTCCACCAGGGCAATGGCAGCCCCATCCGTATACCACCAGTCCGGTAATTCATGCCGGGGGGTCACCATCACCATGAAGATGCCGTTTCCCTGGGGGGTCACACTGTCGGGACTGATGCCCCCGGTATACAGAATGCGGATGTTGGATTCATTGTGATGTGGATTCCTGCGGATGGCCTCCTTCACGATATCACAAATCTCCTGGTGGCTGTGGTGGAGCTGCAGTCCGATCCTGGCAGCGGAATTCTCAAACCGGGTGACATGCTCTTCGAGACGGAAAGGGCGTTTATTGTATGTGATCATGAAATCAAACACCCCATATCCCTGAGCACCGTGATATCTTTTACCGATACCATTGCCTTGTCTTCTTCCACATACTTCCCGTCAATGTAATAGGTGTCCATGACCTCTCCTTAACCCCTGAAATGCTGTTAAATTAAACGAATAAGTTAACCAAACCACCTGCTGGGCGGATAAAAACGCCCGGCCGTGCGTCCAAAAATGTCCATTGATCACCACAATCAACTTAAACGTTAAACTAAAAAAAGATCGCCGGTCTTGTCAAGCGTTTTTTTTACGTCATGATCCTGCCCATGGGCTTCAACAATTTCTGGCATTCACAGCAGGCCTGTGATATACACTGGAACTGGAAAATGCGTGGGGTAAAGGTCATGGGGTTGCCATCGGCCTTCACATTCACGAAATGCCGGACAACAGGTGATGTCACGGCTGGAAAAAAGGGAGGCGACGTTCAACCATGAGCAAGGTCACCATCAAAGATATTGCCCGTAAATTCAATGTTTCAGCCACCACTGTATCCAACGCCTTAAACGGTAAACCCGGCGTGGGCAAATCAGCGAGAAAAGAGATACAGGACCTGGCCCGGGAGATGGGGTACCAACCCAACTATTTTGCCAAGGGACTGGTCTCCCGGCAGAGCTATGCCATCGGTCTGGTCATCACCAACATTACCGACCCGTTTTATCCGGAGCTGGCGCTGGGGGTGCAGGAAAAGGCCGGTGAATCCGGTTACAGTACCATGCTGTTCAATACCAACCACAAACAGGAGAGCCAGGAAACCATCATCCGGATGCTGGGTGCCAAGGGGGTGGACGGGATCATTCTGTCAACGGTCCGCCAGGATGACCCGGCCATTGATCTGCTGGATGAGATGGAAATGCCATATGTCCTGGTCAACCGGATGATCCTGAATCCCCGGAAAGCCGGTCACATCGATTCCGTGACCCTGGACAATTACAGCGGTTCACACCAGGCCGCCACCCACCTGTGCCGGCTGGGCCATACCCGCATTGCCATGATCGCTGGCGACATGGACGCTTCCACGGCCATTACCCGAACCAGCGGTGCCATGGATGCCTTCAAGGAATGGGAGGTCTCTATTCCGGACAACTGGTTCGTGGACTGCGGCTACACCAAAGACAGGGCATTCAACGCCGCCCGGAACATCCTCACACGGTCCGCCCCCCGCCCCACCGCCATTCTCGCCCAGGATGACAACATGGCCTTAGGCGTCCGGGAAGCCGCCTATGCAGCAGGTATCAGGATACCGGAAGACCTGGCACTAGTGGGATTTAACGACATCAGTGTTGCATCGCTTATCGGAATCGAACTGACCACCATCCGGCAGGACCAGCACCACATGGGCATGACCTGTGCTGAGATACTGATCAACAAACTCCAGAATCCCAAACCCCGGGGATTGTGCCATAACGTCCTGATCCAGACCGAACTGGTGATCCGTAAATCCTGCGGATTCTACCCGGACGGATATCCCTGACACCGTCTCTCCCCTTCCCAGATCATACTTTGACCGCTTTCTGATCCGGGACCTTTTCTGGGATGGACATACCATGCCTTTGTCATCGGTTCTCGCTGGTTTTCCTTTCTTGTCAAGCGTTTTCATGTTTCCCGTCTGCCTGATTGTGATCGTTATCCCCTCCGGAAATCCCATTCTTTGATTCGATAAAAATCGATGCGCCGGATTCAAATACACTATAATGACTCCCTCCACTATATTCATATTTTCTATATCTACATGGTGAAATGATCAATATTAACAATTTGACGGTGTGCGGACCCATCAGGTACTAAAACGTTGTTTTCCACATGAGAGTGTATTGAATCGATCATTGAAAGGAGTCACATCCATGACAAAATTTTTGCAACCCGCTCAGGCATCATTGCGGTGGGCGCGGCCATCGGCATCCTGGCGCCGCTGCTCCAGAAACTGGGCAACCCCGGCAACATGGGCATCTGTGTGGCCTGTTTTGAAAGAGACATCTCAGGCACTCTGGGATTTCACCGGGCAGCCGTGGTACAGTATCTGCGGCCAGAGATCATCGGATTTGTCCTGGGATCCCTGGCAGCGGCCCTGGCGTTCAGGGATTTCAGGCCCAGGACCGGATCGGCCCCGTTTGTGAGATTTGTGCTGGGCGTGTTCGCCATGATCGGTGCCCTGGTGTTTCTGGGATGCCCGTGGCGGGCCCTGCTGCGCCTAGCGGGCGGGGATCTGAACGCCGTGCTGGGGATAGCCGGGCTGGTTTTTGGCATTTGGATAGGCGCCCTGTTTCTGAAAAACGGGTATAACCTGGGCCGGACCCAGAAAACCCATGCGGCGGCCGGCCTTCTCATGCCCGTGGTGATGGCGGGGTTTCTGGTACTGATGCTGATGTTTCCCCAGGTGGAGGGGGAGCCTAAAAGCGGGATCCTGTTCTATAGTCTCAAGGGACCCGGGGCCATGCATGCGCCGCTGCTCATCTCTCTTATTGCCGGCCTGGTGATCGGCGCTCTGGCTCAGCGCAGCCGGTTCTGCACCATGGGCGCGTTCCGGGACCTGCTGCTGTTCCGGCAGATGCACCTGCTGTCCGGCGTCATCACCCTTCTGGTGACTGCCGGTATCGTCAATGTCATTTTCGGCCAGTTTTCCTTAGGCCTTGAAAACCAGCCCGTAGCCCACACCCTGCACCTGTGGAACTTTGCCGGCATGGCCCTGGCCGGGCTGGCATTCGCCCTGGCAGGGGGATGTCCCGGCCGCCAGCTGTTCATGGCCGGAGAAGGGGACGGAGATGCTGCCATTTTCGTGTTCGGCATGATTGTGGGAGCGGGATTTGCCCACAATTTCGGCTTGGCCAGCTCTCCCAAAGGGGTGGGACCCTACGGCATCCCAGCCGTGATCATCGGGTTCATCGCCTGTCTGGCCATTGGATTTTTCATGCGTAAACAGTCGTAAAGGAGAACCAGTCATGTCACAACTAATCGATGCCAGAGGCCTGTCTTGTCCCCAGCCCGTGCTCCTGTTCCTGGAGGCCGTGAAATCATCCGGCGGGACCCGGTTTGAGGTCAGGGTGGACACGGAGGCCTCAAAGGAAAACGTGTCCCGGGCCGCGGAAAGCCAGCACTGCCGCATCACGGATATCAAGCAGACCGGAGACGAATATCATCTGATCATAGAAAAAGCCCCATAGGTCCGCGTGTGAAAGCGTTATTTAATTATTTCAGGAAATCCCGGCCCAGGGACCCGGCCGCCGGCAGAAACGCACCGGCACCCAAAAAAGACGAGTTTCAGACGGATCACGGCATTTTAGTGTTTGAACACACCAGCGAGGTGATCCAGGCGGAAAATCTGCTCAAAAAAAATGGATGGGATGTCCGGGTCATGGGCCCGCCCCCGGAGATCCGAACCGGGTGCGACCTGGTGATCGTGTTCCCCTTGATCGAGCAGCTGGAGATTGTCCGGCTGCTCGCTTCCCGTAACAACGAACCGCTTAAGGTGGTGCCCGTAACAGACCCGCTGCTGGAACCCGTAAGCCTGTTCCAGGTCAAGGATTTCGGGGACTGGCTCATGGTCCGGGCCACCAACATGAAAATCACGGTGGACAAACGAACCCGGATCATCGTCAACGTGTCCGGAGGCGGCTGTCCGGACGTGCCCTGGCTGGCCGGGGAAATGGTGGGAAAAGTGCTGGATACGGCACCCGATCCCCTGGAGACCGGCCATACCCTGTGCGGGTATGCCCTGGGGCTGGCCTGCAGGGAGATGAAACACCAATGCTCGGCATAGTCGGCACCGTCCCGGACAATGACTTCGGCCTGGCCGAAGGGCCGGTGACACTGGAATACGGCCATCTGGTCCTGGGCGGAAGGCCCGTTCCGATTCACCGGGGAACCCCGGCCCTCATGGGGGCAGCCATCCAGACCCTGAGCGTATTCGGCCGAGACCATGCCACAGGCTTTCTGGCCGGGGATACGGGCAAGGGGCACGGCAGCAGACAACTGTATGACCATCTGATCACGGCTGCGCCCCTGTCCGATATCCGCACCCTGGTGTTCCATTATCTTCAGCCGGACACGGACTGGCACAACCGGGTCCTGTTCAGGCTTCAGGATCTGGAAAACAAACCTATCCTGATTGCCGATGCCGGGTTCATGTATGCCGCCAAGATGAGCGGGTCTGCCCCATCTTACGATTTGTTCACACCGGATGCCGGTGAACTGGCCTTTCTGGCTGATGAAACCGCGCCCCACCCGTTCTACACCAGAGGCTTTATTCTGCACACGGACAACCCGGTCTCCCAACTGGTGGACCGGGCCTATGCCCATGACAACGCGGCCCAATATCTGCTGGTAAAAGGGGCTGTGGATTATGTCGTGAACCAACAGGGGGAACTGTTCCGGGTGGAAGGCCCGTCCCATGAGGCCATGGAAGCAATCGGCGGCACGGGCGACACCCTGACCGGCATTGTCTCCGCCCTGATCAGCACGGGCATGGCGATTCCTGACGCCGCATTTGCCGCTGCCAGAGCCAACCGGACGGCAGGACAGTTTGCCTCTCCCACCCCGGCCACGGGCATCGACGAAATCATCCGCCAAATTCCTCGGGCCGTGGAAGCGGCTCTGAAATGACCCCAAAAAAAATATCGGATATGGAACCAAATCAGCTATTGACTCGGTATCCAGATCTGGATTTGCTTCAAATTCTTTCGTTATCCAGCCTGTTCTGAATATGATTCATGTTATCCAGATCAGTGGAACAACTTGCTAAACATAGTAAGGAGCAAATGTTGCTATATGTCAGAAAAAGATAAAATTCTAATAAAACAATATGCTCCCCACCCGGTGTTTACGTGTGATATCCAGTGCTATTGGACATTGAATTATTTCGATCCTGACAGTCTTAAAAAATTTTATCTGATTTCACTGAATGCCGGCCTGAATATTGTTCTCAATTTATCTAATCCTGTCGGATGGGGGTTGACGATTTCAGACCGGTTACGATTCCTGACATTTTTTTTAATCGACTCATTAGCAAGGTCTCTCAACACAAAACCCACTGGCGAAGTATCTCTTTTTGCTGTTAGATTTGCACCTAAAGGTTTTTATCCGTTTTTTTCATGGGGTTTCATGGGAAGATCCTTTCAGGGACGAATTGGTTTTTGCATTGGATCGGATATGTTCGTCAAAGGTAATGGCCACGGTCCGGTAGACCAGATGGGCCAGTTTGGAGAATGGGAGAAACGCCACCAGGTTGAAGGCCAGGATCAGGTGAACAAAGTAGAGGGGATAGGCCAGTACCGGGATATCAAAAAGCCTGATCAGCTGCACACCCATGCCAGAAACACCCAAGGCCAGGGCCAGTCCCGGCAGATACCAATCCTGGTAACTGCTTTTGGCATCCCGGTCCCGCAGCCGCTCCAGCATAAGCATGCCACTGCCATAAATCAGGGCCAGTCCTGAGATATTGGCCAGGATCTTGACAGGATTGAGCTGGGAGTAGGGAGCATGGCTGTTAAAGGCAAAAAGGGCAAATGCAAAGACCCCGGCCACAAAAGCCAGGCTCACAAAGGAGAAGGAGACCAGCATGTGGTGGCGTTTCCGGTTCTTGTTTGCCGTGCAGGCCGAGAACTTCTCATGACAGGCAATGGGTAAAAGGTTTCGGCCCAGGGATTTAAGATAGGGGATGAGGGGGATACTGCCGTTCACAAGACCTTTTCGTTGGAAGTGGGCGGTCATATCCCGGATAAATCCCGGGCCGCCAGAAAAAAAATCAAGCATACCAGCAGGGACAACGGGATAAAAATCAGTTCGATGAGTTCCACGGAAAAAAAGCGGGCATAGACAATTTCTCCCATGCCCGGCGTTAGGTCCATCCATCCAGTGGCAAGGCCTGTGCCCAGAAGGATTATGGCCGGGATGGCCAGCAGCAGGGGGATAAATTTGGGATGCCCCATCCAGGTATTGAATACTGCCGGCCGTGAATAATGGGCAATGGCTGTTTCCCGCACTGCAGCCAGGACATCACCGGGACGGGCGCCACTGGGGCAGCGGTCCGAGCAGTCGCCGCAGTTGTGGCACAGCCAGATATCAGGATCCCCCATGAGAAGGTCTTTGAGCCCCCAGGAAGCATAAAGCATCTCTTTTCTTGGAAAGGGAGACACATCATGGGAAAGAGTGCAGACCACGGAGCAGGTGGCGCACTGGTAGCATTTTTCAGACTGCCGCCCTGGGCAGCGGTGAGGTCACGGATAAAGGTGAGATCCGGCTGGACTTGCATGGGGGGTGTCATCTGTCCGTCTCCTTTTCAGGTATATGGGGGAAGGGTCTTTAACCCAGGGTCTGGGCCATCATCTTTTCCAGCATCACAAGCATTTGTCCGGCATCGTCGCATTTTTGCCGAAAAAACAGATGGGCCAGGACAAAAAAGTAGTCAGCCGTTAGGGAAAGACCTATATATCGGCAGTCCTTGTCCGGCGGGATCTCCCCGCGGTCCTGGGCAGCCAGGGCAAGGGTACTCACAGTTTCGGTAAAGGCCTGGTCAAAGGCCGCGATTTTGTCTGCCCATTCACCTTCCATAAATGCAATGTGCTTGAGATATTCCCGGGAGAGCCGGGGGCGGGACGTATAATATTTGTAGTTGAATCCTGCCAGATGGAGAAGCTGTTCCAAAAGCGTGTCCTGCTTTGGAATGCTAACCTCTGCCTCTTTGAAAAGCCGTTCAAGATCATCATGCAGCGCTGCAGCCAACAGCGAGGTCTTGCTGGTAAAATGTTTGTACAAGGTTCCAAGACCGATCTCGGCATGGGTGGCCACAGCCCGGATGGTGGTCTTTTCAAACCCGTTGGTGTCAAAGAGACACTTTGCGTTCTCCAGGATCAGGGCATGGGTCTGAGCCTTCTGCCGTTCCCGTATTTTACCCACCGGGATCTCGGGTTTTACCGCCATTATAGTTTCCTCTTGATCTCAGTTCTTTCAATGAACATGTTCGCTAACATAATCGCGTTCGCTTAAATTGTCAAGCGTGGATTCTCAAAAAAGTAAGGGGGAGCTTTGTGAGGCCGGTGACAACGCTGTTGGGGTTTCACGCGAGCGCTGTCAATCAGCAGATATCAGCGGCATCGGGGAGGTGGCGGCTTCGAGCCAGTCCCTTGCCGAAGGCTCATCAGAGCAGGCCTCTTCCATCGAAGAAACTTCGGCCACTCTGGAAGAGATTGCTTCCATGACCAAGAAGAATGCGGATAATGCAAACCAGGCGGACAGCTTGATGAAAGATGCCAATCAGATCGTCGGTGAGGCCAATTCGGCCATGACGGAATTGACGGGCGCCATGAGCGATATTTCAAATGCCAGCGAGGAAACGAGTAAAATCGTCAAAACCATTGATGAAATTGCTTTCCAGACCAACCTGCTGGCGCTCAATGCGGCTGTTGAAGCCGCCAGGGCCGGCGAAGCCGGGACCGGGTTTGCTGTGGTGGCAGATGAAGTACGAAATCTTGCCATGCGGGCGGCGGAAGCTGCGAAGAATACTTCACAGCTGATCGAAGGAACTGTGGCCAAGATTCGGGTCGGATCGGAACTGGTGGAACGAAGCAACAATGCTTTTCAAAGGTACGCGAGAGTACGTCCAAGGTGGCCCAATTGGTGGGCGAAATCTCTGCGGCTTCCCATGAGCAGGCGGAGGGTGTAGAGCAGGTGAATCTTGCGGTGGCTGCAATGGACAACGTGGTACAAAAAAACGCTGCCAATGCCGAAGAATCGGCCAGTGCTTCCGAAGAAATGAGCGCCCAGACCGAAGAGATGGACGCGGTTGTCGAAGGGCTTGTTGAATTGGTAGGAAACGTCAAGGACGTAAGATACACCGCCAAGCTCCTTCAACCTCATGTCCCTTGCAACGCGCCGATCAAAAAAGATCAAAAGCGACTGCCCGGACCCAGCGTTTCACACAGCGCCAGAGAAACGGATGCAGCAAACGATCGACTGGAGGACATGGGCTTTTGATGAATGCATGAGTCCATCAAATCCAATCGTCATGCACCTAAGGGGTTGCCTTTGAAACGGCAACCCCTTTTTGTTAGCCCGGCATGGAGGCAATCCCTAACCCGAGGTCACTTCCCCCCGGGAGTTTATGCCTATAATTTACTGTCCGCCAACCCTTTATGCAGCAGGGCTACCCGTCCGACCGGCCGGATATGAGCTTGAGGCCTGTGCTTTGAGTCTTCCAGGTTCTGAGAATCTTCAGGGCTGATGAAGCGGCTGGGGGGTAAAGTGTCTGTGCCTGGGGTTCTTGAACCCAGGATCGATATTTGCCCTGATCATACTGAATGTTTTGACAAAATCCTGAAAAAATGATCCTATGGCTGTTGAACTCTGGCTAACCGTTCATCCTTCATGTGAATTTTTTTTAGAACAGGTGTCTCATGAAAAAAATTTCGTTTTTCTCGGTATCATTCTTTTTGCGTCAATCACCACTGCATCGGCCGACGACAAGTTTGAGGCATTATTTGCCGGCCAACAGACCGTTGACGGAAACAACGCCCTGGCGGTCACGTTCTCTGAACCGGTTGACACCCGGCAGAACCTGGACACATATTTTTCTGTGCTGAGTTCAGATGAAACCCCACAGCAAGGATCATGGATCGTTTCAAAAGAACCTCAGATCATCTATTTCACCAATATCGAACCGGCAAACCAGTATACCGTTATTGTTCTGAAAGGGCTGAAAGACGCATCCGGCAGCCGTCTCGAAACGGAAAAAAAATTTTCAGTAACGACACGGGAGATCATTCCCACCATCAGTTTTGCGGACAAGGGATTCATCCTGGCCTCCCGCCTGAACCAGGGATTGCCGGTAATTTCCATGAACATCGATAAGGCGGATATCGATTTTTTCAGAATCAAACCCGGATTTGTCGATGAATTCCGCAGGGATTTTTCCAACACAGAGCAAATGTACCATTATTACAACGACAACCTGAATAAATATGCCGATCTGGTGTACACTGGCCGATGGGACATAACAATAAAAAAGGATCTGCGGACCGAAGTCAACCTGCCGGTAAACACCATTGAGCCGCTGTCCGCTCCGGGTGTTTATTTTGCCGTGCTCAGGGGGCCGGGCACTATGACTACAGTATGAGCTGCACCTGGTTTACCATCAGTGATATCGGGCTTCACGCCAGGCGCTATCAAAACCGGCTGCAGTTCCAGTCCCAGAGCCTGGAAACGGCCCAACCGTTAAAAAACGTCGAAATTCAAGGGTATGATTCAGACGGCAACGTTCTTTTTGAAACGAAAACGGATTCAAACGGCCTGGCCGGTCAGGCGGGCGTTTTTGAAAACATTGCCTACATCATCGCCAAATCAGGTGACAGCATCAGTTTTCTGCCCATGAATGTTCCGGCCATGGATCTAAGCGAGTTCCGTACCGGAATCGAACCCTTCCGGCCGGTCGAGCTGTATGTCTACGGCCCTAGAAACTTGTATCGACCGGGAGAAACAGTGACATTGGACGGTCTTTTAAGAAATCAGGATGGAGAGATGACGGCCAGCATCCCTGTTTCCGGCAGTATCATCCAGCCCGACGGCAGGGTCGTGCATGAATTCACCTGGAAAGGCAGAAGCCTGAACCATTACCATTATGAATACACTCTGCCATCCGATGCCGTTACCGGCCAGTGGCAAATCGCATTCAAACGGGCCGGAGCAAATCTGAAAGAATACCGGTTCATCGTTTCCGATTTTTTGCCGGAAAGAATGAAACTGGATGTCAAAAGCCCGGAGGGGCAGGGAGAGATCCTTGACAGGAAAGATTTAGTATCCATTGAATTGAAAGGGGATTACCTGTATGGCGCGCGGCTTCCGGCTGCAAGGCAGATGCGGCCATCCGGCTCAAGCCAGCCCGGGAACTGTTCAAGGAAAAATGGCCGGGATATGAATTCGGAGATGCCGCCGACACCTATTCCCAGTCCTTTAAAACCGACCCTGTCTTCCTGGATGCCGACGGGAAAACCCGGGTGACCATTGAGAATGAATGGGAAGATATTGACATCCCGCTGTGGCTGACAGCCGATACCAGCCTGTATGATGCCGGGGGAAGACCGGTTGTCCGGACGAAATCATGGCAGATCTGGCCCGCTGACACCCTTGTGGGGATCCGTCTGCTTGCAGAAAACAACCAGGTGTCTGGCAACAGTACGGCACGGTTTGAAATCATTGCAGTGAACAAAGACGGGAAAAAAACACCCATTGACGGACTTGAGGCCGTTATCATCAAAGAACACCGGGAATATTACTGGGAATACCGGAATGAGCGCTGGCAGTGGCACCATACCAGCCAATTCTATCCGATTGACCGGTTCGCAATAAATGTGGATGCGATGACTCCGGCCGCAGTATCCATACCGGTCGACTGGGGCGGATACCGGCTTGAAATCCGCAACAAGGAAACCGGGCTTGTCTCCAGCCAGGCCTTCTGGGCCGGTTGGCTGCCGGAGGACCCCTCTTCCGGACGGCATGCCAACCGCCCGGACAGAGTCGATTTAAGCCTGGACAAACCTTATTACCGTGCCGGAGACACTGCAAAAATAACGGTCACACCTCCTGAGTCCGGCTCCGGTTATCTTTTTGTCGAATCCGATACCAATCTGGCCACGGTTCCGGTCACAGTTCCGGCAGAGGGAAAAACCTTTGAAATTGAGATTGATCCGTCATGGAACCGTCATGACCTGTATGTTTCAGCATTGATCCTCCGCCAGGGGAAACGCCTCACCCATACCCTTCCGAAGCGGTCCATCGGGCTGATCCCGTTGCGGCTGGATCGAAGTGACAGAAAGCTGGCCGTGGAAATTGATGCGCCCGATACCATCGAACCCAATCAACCCATTGATGTCTTCGTCCGCATTTCCCATGCAGACGGCAGCACACCGCAAACAGCCTGGGTCACCCTTGCGGCCGTTGATGTGGGCATCCTGAACCTGAGTCGGTTTAACACTCCGGATCCCCATGCCTTTTTTTTCCAGGACCGTAAATACAGCCCCCAGGCCCGCGACCTTTACCAGAACCTGATTGAGCCCAACAAGGGCGAATGGGCCAGGCTCCGGTTCGGCGGTGATATGGCTGCGCTCACACGGGGGGCAGTAAACCGGCCACAGATGTTCAGATTGTCAGCATCAGCAAACAGGCCGTTGAGATAGATGAAAACGGCAATGCCTTTTTTGCCGTCGTCATCCCGGAGTTCAACGGCCGTTTGAGAATCATGGCGGTCGCACACACGGATCGGGATTTCGGGTCCGCTGACAGGGAGTTGACCGTGGCTTCCCCGCTCATGACCCAGATCACCATGCCCCGCTTTCTGTCCATGGGAGACAAAAGCAGCCTGGCCGTGGATGTCCACAACCTGACGGACAGCCCCCAGACACTGGATCTGGAAATGACCCTGAACGGCCCGGTACAGTTGCTGGGGCAGACCACCCATTCACTCACAATGGCACCGAAACAGAAAAAAACGCTCATCTTCACGGTATTGGCCGGACAACAGATCGGCAGATCCGATATCTTTTTAACCGTTGACGGGTTAAAAACCGATGAAAAAGACAGGCGGATCCAACGGTCCTGGTTTATCGAAACCAGGCCGGCCTTTCCGGCCGTGTCCCGGACCTTCAGGCCCGCACTTTCTGAAGGTGAAACGTTTGAAATCAAACCGGACCGGATGAAACATCTGATGGCCGGCACCATCGGGGTCCAGTCGGTTTTAAGTGCCGCTCCGCCCATCGATATTGCCGGGCATGTCACCCAGCTGGAAGCCTACCCGTATGGATGTCTTGAACAGACCGTCAGCGGCATTTATCCCCATGTTCTTCTGTCAATTTCAGACTTTGCCCGGCTGGGCATCAACCAATCATCTCCGGACGAAACAGAAAAGAAAATCAGGACCGGTATTCAGCGCCTGCTGGAAAAACAAAAATCCAGCGGCGGCTTTGGATTATGGAATGCCAACAGCCCGGAAGGCTTCTGGCTGACCGCGTATGTCACGGATTTTCTCCTTCATGCCGGCCAAGCCGGTTTTGAAGTCCCGTCCAAAAGACTGGAAAAGGCCCTGGAACGCCTGGCAATCTATGTCAGACGTCCGGCAACGGTGCGGCCTGCCCCGTATTCTTCAACCCGGCACACCCGGGCTTCAGCCCGGGTATATGCGGCGTTTGTCCTGGCAAGGGTTCATCAGTTAAGTCTCGGCGATGCCAGGGCCTTATACCGTGATGTCAAAGATGACCTGCCGGGTCTTCTCGGACATGTCCAGGCCGGACTGTTTCTCTATCTGTCCGGAGACACGGCACTGGGCACAGAAATCATTGACGTCTCCCTTGCCAGGGCTTCTGTCATTCAGCGGGATCCCCACATATACTGCGGCGACTACGGCAGCCGGGTCAGGGACCTGGCGGTATCCTATTTTCTGATCTCCCGGTTTATTCCGGAAGCGGACAATGCAGACCGTCTGCTGGTACTGCTTCAGGATGAACTGGATGAACGGGAATGGCTCAGCACGCAGGAACGGAACGCCCTTGTCATGGCCGGAAGCATCCGGCTGAAACACAACAGGAAACGTGGTCTGCAACCGTTCTGGCGGGGGATCGGCAGATGGATCTGGCAAAAACACACCTGGCCGGATCATCAGCCTGAACGGCGAATCTGCAACCGGATTCACCGTCACCAACACAGGAAAAGAAACGCTGTACCTATGTGTGACCTTGGCCGGATATCCCGATCAGATGCCTCAAAAAGAAAACGGCGGCATCCGGATATCCCGGCGTTACCTTTCCCCAGACGGCGCTCCCGTTGATGTATCCCGGCTTGAATCCGGTGACCGATTGATCATCGAGCTTGCGTTTGAAGCGCAAAAAAGAGTGCCGGACGGGCTGCTCGTCGATCTGTTACCTGCCTGTCTTGAGCTGGAAGATCCAAGCCTGGCCGGCAGCATGGTCATTGACGATATCCATGTGGATGAGCAGCCCATCGCCTTCTGGCACAAACAACTGGAAATCCGGCATACGGAGTATCGGGATGACCGGTTTGTGGCCGCCGTCAACATACCGGAGAACCGTTCAATGCGGATTTTTTATCCCGTACGTGTGGTCACGCCAGGGATTTCCTTGTACCGCCTCCCCTGGCCGAGGATATGTACAAACCGTTTATCCGGGGCATCGGAGACACTCCGCCCCAGATCCAGGTCAAAAACCCATGATGCGGGGCGGAAGATGTCATGAAATTTGACTGGTTGGGGCAGCTCCGGCCATCTGAAAAAATATGGACGAAAAGGATAAAAAAAGGATCATTGCGGCCGCTGCGGCGGCCGCAATGATCCTTTGCCCGGTACTGCTGGATTTTTTGTTTCCGCTCCAGCTTGAAAACCGGCCCTGGTCAACGCTGATCCTGGCCAGGGACGGCACACCACTCAGGGCGTTTGCCGATAAAAACGGGGTGTGGCGGTACCCCACAGACCTTTCGTCGGTTTCACCGCTCTATATTCAGGCCTTGTTGACCTATGAAGACCGATGGTTTCATTACCATCCCGGTGTGAATCCGTTCTCTTTTTTCAGGGCGCTGAAACAGAACGTTGCGGCCGGCCGGATTGTATCCGGCGGCTCCACTTTGACCATGCAGGTCGCAAGGATTCTATACCCCACCCAGCGCACACTGGCCGGCAAGATGAAGCAAATATTCAGGGCTTTCCAGCTGGAGGCGCATCTGTCAAAAAATGAAATTTTAACCCTGTATCTCAATTATGCCCCGTTTGGCTCCAATATCGAAGGGGTCCAGACCGCCAGTTTTACCTGGCTTGGGAAAAAAGCGGATCAGCTTTCCCATGCCCAAGCCGCACTGCTGGCCGTCCTCCCCCAGGCACCCAGTTTTTACCGGCCGGACCGTCATCCTGAGCGGGCCAGAATTGCCCGGGACAAAGTGCTTGACCGGATGGCCGAATTCGGGGTATGGCCCCCCGAACAGGTTAAAGCGGCCAAACAGGAGAAAGTGACGTCATTCCGGTTCAACCAGCCCCTGAATGCTCCAATTCTCGCCAGACGGCTGTTTTCATCCGCCAGGGGACGCCGCCTTTTGCACACCACGATTGACTATGATCTCCAGCGCCATCTTCAGGAAATGATCATGGATTATGTCTTTACACTGGGAGAACAGCAGTCCGGTGCCGCCATGGTCATGAACCACAAGACCCTTGAGGTGGTCGCCTATGTCGGTTCTTCAGACTTCACCAGCAAACCCAGAAACGGACATGTGGATATGATCCGGGCCGTCCGGTCGCCCGGTTCCACATTAAAGCCGTTTTTATACGGCATGGCCCTGGATGAGGCATCATCCATTCCCATTCTCTGCTGATGGATACGCCCAGATTCCGGAAAGAGTATACCCCTGGGAATTTTTCACGCGGTTTTTCCGGACCGGTCAGCATGACCCGGGCATTGAGACTCTCACTGAATGTCCCGGCCGTCCAGGTTTTGGAAGCCTTTGGCCCGCAGACATTTCACGACCGCCTAGTCAATGCCGGTGCTACCCTATATATATCCGGGCGGCCCAATCTCAGCATGGTGCTCGGCGGCCTGGGCACCAGCCTTGAATCCATACTGGTCCTCTATTCCGCCCTGGCCCGGAACGGCATTACGGGCATGCCCAGAATGATCAAGAACGATCCGGTACAGGAGCGGTATCTGATGTCCAGAGGTGCGGCCTGGATCATCGGCCGGATCCTGTCCCAGCCCATGCCGGGATTTGAAGGGATCAGCCGTCTTTCCGGCCGGACACCCATGGCGTGGAAAACTGGTACGAGTTACGGTTTCAGAGATGCCTGGGCATTCGGCATCATGGGAGATTACGTTGCCGGGGTCTGGATAGGACGACCGGATGGAACCCCCTGTCCCGGACAGTACGGGGCCGTCACGGCCATCCCGCTGCTGCAAAGAGTCTTTGAAACCTGCCACTGTCTGATTTCAGAAAAACCGGCCCTCTTCCGTCTCACCGAAACAGATCTGCTGGCCCATGGGCACACTGAAATCCCTGACAAAAGGAAAATGTTTTGTCACCCATGACGCCTGGATTCTGGACAATCAAGTCCCACTGACGTTGAACCTGGACGACTCACCCGGGGCCACACTTTCGCACACGGTCTGGGTGGATGCCGTCGGCCGGCGCGCCAAACCGTCCTGCGGCGGAATAAAAACCGTCGCCCTGTCCGTATGGCCCGCTGCTGCCGAGCCCTGGCTCCCCCATTCATGGAAAGCCCAAAATATCATTCCCGAAACCTCCCCGGACTGCCCGGATATCGCCCCTTTGACCGGCACCCGGATACACATCACCTCGATCTTCCCGGGCAGTATGATATCCAGGCCGCCCGGACAAGCAGCCATCCCGGATATCCCCTCTCCGCACTGGGCGGGAGCGGCCGGCTGCACTGGTTCCTGAACGCCGAACCGATTGCCGTCATCCCGGCCGGAAGCTCCGGCACCATTCCGCTTCCACCGCCCGGTGCCTACCAGCTGGCAGTGGCCGATGACAACGGCCATGTGGACATGGTTCGTTTTACCGTCATTTCACTGGATTAAAGGATCTTTTCCCGCCCTTTGTATGTCGATGATGCCACCTGATCAGGGATTTTCACGGTCTGTCAGCACAAAAAAAACCAGGTATAGGTATCTTTGATCTCACCTGCTTTGATAAAAAGTGGCCTGTTACAGCGGAAGCCTGAAAGCGGATTTTAATTCCCGCAGGGATTTATTTGAGGTAATATCCGTGATACCGGGGATCTTTCTCAATTTCCGGCCGATACGCTTCCCATACTCAACCAGGGTTCTTGCCGCAAAAATGACCAGAAAATCTGTTGCCCCGGAGATGTTATGGCAGGACGTCACTTCCGGGCAGTCGTTAACTGTTGTCTCAAAAATCCGGGTAAGCGTCTCATCAAGGGGTACGAATTCAACCCGGATAAAGGAGTTGACCCCGAACCCAAGCTTCCGCCAGGTCAGCATTGAAATTTTCTTTGCAGCTATTCGCAAAAAATCGAAAAAAAAGCAAGCACGTTTCAGGCTTTATAGGATATCATATGATCCATTGACTAGAATGCGATAAATTGACCGAAACCAAAACAGGAGGACCGATGAAGGCGATACTTTATGAAGAATTCAGGGGAACCCCTGAACTTGTCAGCTTACCCGATCCTGAACCGGGAAACGATGGTATTGTGGTGAAGGTGATGGCTACGGGGCTCTGCCTCAGCGACTGGCATGGCTGGATGGGCCATGATCCGGATATCCGGCTGCCCCATGTCCCGGGCCACGAACTGGCAGGGGAAATCACAGCGGTGGGTAAAGATGTGGTGCGATGGAAGATAGGAGACCGGGTGACCGTCCCCTTTGTCGGCGGATGCGGCAGATGCCCGGAATGCCATTCCGGGCATCACCAGGTCTGTGACCATCAATTCCAGCCCGGCTTCACCCACTGGGGCTCTTTTGCTGAATATGTGGCCATCCACTATGCAGATATCAACCTGGTCCGGCTGCCGGAGGAACTGGACTATGATATCACCGCAAGCCTTGGCTGCCGTTTTGTCACCTCCTTCCGGGGGGTTGTGGATCAGGGACGGGTCTCAGCCGGGCAATGGGTTGCCGTACATGGATGCGGGGGTGTAGGCCTTTCCGCCATCATGATCGCTTCGGCTTTGGGCGCCAATGTGATTGCCATAGACATCAGCGACGACAAACTTGAGCTGGCCCGGCAGATGGGCGCTGATCATACCATCAACAGCAAAACCGTATCCAACCCGGTCGAAGCGGTGCGGGAGCTGTCCTCACGGGGGGCCCATGTTTCCATCGATGCCCTGGGCCACCCGGAGACCTGTTACAATTCCATTGCCAATCTCAGAAAACGGGGAAAGCATGTCCAAATCGGCCTCATGACAGGGGAGCACAGCGCCCCGAAAATTCCCATGAGCCAGGTCGTTGCCAACGAGCTTGAACTTTACGGAAGTCACGGGATCCAGGCCCATCGGTATGACGCTATCTGGGAAATGATCAAGGCCCGGAAACTGAAGCCGGAAAAGCTGCTGGGTAAAACCATTTCCCTGGAAGAGGCCATTCCGGCACTGATGACCATGGATCGGTATGAAAACCAGGGGATCACCATTATTGATCCGGTCCCGGCCTGATCGCCCTGCCATAAACCGATGCCGCGTCTGACTGGCCCAGTTTTTTTGGGCGGCGGCATGCTGGGATGGGACCAACAGCACCGGCAATAATGAATGCCATGCCGGCAAGATGGGGTATTTAAAACCATGTGCCTTGACGTCCTCTCCCTTTTACTGATATTCGAGACTTTCTGAATGGGCTCATTCATGAAATGACCACTGACGATTATCAGGCAAAAAATGTTTTTATTAACAACGATTCACAGTATTGACCCAGCTATTTTTTGATCACGGGGACCATTTTATGGATATTGGCAACACAATTGAGATGCGGGTGGTAAACAGTCTGGCACAGATCAACCGGTCTTCCTGGGAAATGATCCGCGATAAAAACGAGCTGGTCACGGATCCGGATTATCTCAATGGCGTTGAAACGTCGGAAGTCATAGACTGTGAATACAGATATTTTGAGTTCTATGACAACAGCCGGTTGATCTGTGCCATGTCCGGATATATCCTGATGAACGATGCCGCCCTGTTCCACGGCAGTTTGTTAAAAAAAATCACCGCCCTGGTCAGAACGGTTGTCCCTGGTTTCCTGAAAACCAGAACGCTTGAAATCGGTTCACCGATCAACCTGGGGCTTCCTGTCCTGATTTCAGAACGGGCAACCCCGGAACAGCTCGACACGGCAGTGGATCTTCTGAAATCCTATGCCAGGCGGAACCGGGTCAAAGCCTTATTGATCCGAGATTTCATGGCGGAACGAAAACCGTTTGAAGTGACGCTGCCAAAACCGGATTCATCTGCGTTCTCAATCTGCCCAACAGCCTGATGAAAATGGAATGGGATTCATTTCAGGATTATCTGTCCTGCCTTAAAAGCAGATACCGTCAGCATGCCAGGAAGCGGATCAGAAAAAAAAGACTCGTCAAAAATAGAAACCGTCATCACCTGTGGCCGCGACGGACTGAAATCAGTTGGAGATTTTGTTGACCTCTTCAGGCATGTCTTGGAAAAATCCGAAGAATATAAGCGTGAGTTTATCGGAGAAAAGTATCACAGAGCCATGTTCGAAAATCTCAGGGACTGTAACTACTGGCTTCAGTATTTCAAGGATGGCAGACTGGTATTTTTTGCTCATTTCATCGTCTATAAAAAAACATGGTGATTCAGTTTGTTGGAATGGATTATGATGTTTCCAGAACAGCTCTTCTGTATTTCAATGCATACTACGATCTGATCCAGTTTGCGATAGAAAACCGCATCCAGACCATTGAGGCCGGGATTACCACCTACCGGGCCAAATCTGAGCTGGGATTTTCCATTATTCCCCAACGAATGTACATCTGGCACAAAAGCCCCCTGGTCAGACCGTTCATCCCTTTTTTTTTCAAGGCGACCCGCTACAGAATCGATGCGTGTCACCATGCCTTTAAAAAATGGCGGACACCAGTACCTATGGGACGGCAAAGAAATGCACACCAACCCGGATGACCTGTAGCCCAGGGCCTTTGGTTGATGTGTCTCACGTTCCCGTCTCCTTGAACACTTTCTTGTTTGCAGTGGAAGCGGTTTTGTTGAAGATCCCATAAAGCCGGCCGATAATTACGGTAAGGCCTCTGTGCCGGCATTGCATAAACATGGAGAGCGGAATCATTCGCGCGCCGTAATCGGTCTTGAGTGAAAATCAGGTCAGTGCCATATCTATTTTTTCTGTCTGCAGTCGGATACCCAGTCTGATGATCTGTTCCATGGCAAAAAAAGGCCCCGTCCCGGCGGATATCCGGCTCTCTTCCAAAATACACCCATCTGAGAGTATCCGGCCGTCTATTACTGCAAGTGCGTGTCCCTGCAGCGTCGTTCCCTGATAAATTTTCACCAGCCGGCAATTGCCCTTAAGCTCCTTATCAATGTGGGTGTAAAAAAGTCCGGGCTCACCTGTTCTCTTGAAAATTCCTGAGCATATCGGCTGACATTCATCCATTGTCCGGAAAGCGGGCGCCCAGATCTGAAAAAATCAAAGCAAAAAACCCAGGAGTCTGCCTTTTCAAGAATCGAAAACCATACCGAGGATATTCGGCTGTCTATCCTTGTCCGTTATACCCAGGCTCCTTTTACATGTTTTAAAGCAGAAATCGCACAATCCAGCAAAATCATCACGCGACACTCATTCATGGAAATGATCATGAGGTTCGGCTTCGTGGCCGGGATGCTCGTGCTCATGCACCAGGCGGTGGGCATGGTCATGGGTTTTCCGGCCTCCGGGGTGGGTGTGCACAAACCGGTGGGGATGATCATGCAGATGTTCATGGGGATGGGTGTGGACGGTGCATCCGTGGCAGTGGGCGTGGTCATGGATGTGCAGGTGGGGATGACGGTGTTCATGTTCATGTTGCAGCTGCTGGATGGCAAAAGCCGTGCGCTGTCGATAGGAAAACGACAGACCGTTGTGACGGCACAGTTTGTCATCCTGCATAAAATCCGGGGTGGACAGATCACGGATAACCCGGCCCTGGTGCATCACCAGGGTGCGATAGGTCAGTTTTTCAATAAAAAACAGGTCGTGGCTCACCAACAGGAGTGTTTATCAAAGGTTTCCAGAATGGCCATGAGTTGTTCTTCTCCCCGGGGATCCAGTCCGGCCGTGGGTTCATCCAGGATGAGCAGGTCCGGGTCCATGGCAAGAACACAGCCCAAAGCCAGGCGCTTGCGTTCCCCACCGGACAGGTGCAGGGGCACCCGATTTTCAAATCCCTGCATCCCCACCCGGACCAGGGCATCTGCGGCCCGGTGCAGGCACTCATCCATTGAAAGCCCCAGCCGGCGAAGGCCGAACATCATCTCTTCCTTTACACTGGCACAAAACAGCTGGTCGGCACAATCCTGAAACACCAGCCCGGCCCGGCGCCACAGATTCTTGTGCTGTTTTTGGGTCATGCGATTTCCCTTGAAAACAGGTTTCCTTGGCCCTGGCGCAGTCCGCACAGACAGGCCAGCAGGGTGGATTTTCCTGCCCCGTTTTCCCCCACCACCGCCGTCTTTTCTCCTTCATGAATTGCCAGGGAAAATCCTGGAGCCCGGGGGTGCCGTCCGGATAGACATATCCGTAGTTTTCCATGCAGATCAGGGGCGGACAAACGGAATGAGGCCTCTGGATTTCGTCGCATTCACATGAGTGGGAGGGGCTGGTTGCATTGTTTTCATGAATCTTTGTCCCATTGGCCGGGATGGCCAGGCGAAAGGAAAAATCCAGGCCGTGGTCCCGCAGGGAGTCCCGCCGGGAAACCAGTTCGCGCAAAGTATGCTGGTGGTGGATGCCGCCCTTGTGAAGTACCACGGCTTTTTCGCACAACTCGTAGAGAAAAATCAGATCGTGGGAGATGCAGATCAGGGTGCCGTCAAACCCTTTGAGCAGCTCCAGAAACACGGCCTCCTGTCCCGGATCCAGGTTGGTGGTAGGTTCGTCCAGTATCAGGATCTCAGGCTGCATGGCAAGGATGCCCGCCAGGGCGGCCCGTTTTTCTGGCCGAAACTCAGGTTGTGGGGCTCTTTGTAGGCCAGATGCGCCAGGTTGACCCGGTGCAGGGCCTGTCCGGCAAACATGGCCGCGGTTTCCCGGGATTTCCCTGGTTACGGGGACCGAATGCCACATCCTCCATGACCGTGTGCCCAAACAGCTGGTCATCCGGATCCTGGAACAGCACTCCCATCTTGAGACGGGCTTCGTCCAGATGGTCCCCGGTCAATGCCCTGCCCTTGAAACAGACGGTTCCCGGTTCCGGGGCCAGCAGCCCGCTAAGCAGCTTGATCAATGTGGTCTTGCCGGATCCGTTCGGCCCCACCAGCGCCACCCGGTCCCCTGGCAGGATGTCCAAGTCGATTCCGGACAGGGCCTGGATTCCATCGGGATAGGCATACCCCAAGTTCCGGACGCTGAAAACCGGGTCCGGCCTCCTGGATTCTGAACACGTCCTCTGGCCGGTGGAGCCAGTTTTGCGCTGAAAAGCGTCTTTTGTATGACGAGCGGCCGGCTTTTCCTTCGTGATGTTTTTCATGTTACCCTTCCAAGTAGCCCGCCATAGTTACTGTCCGGTTTGGCGCCGGAAATGGCCCCGGCGGTTGCGCTTTCAAATAACTTCCATGTCCTGAGAGATCCACAAACAAAGGAGGAAAGCATAAGAAGCCAGGTATTCGCTTAAAATTGAACACTTTCATATAAATCAAAAAAAACGAGCGCCGTGCCGGCGGCCGCCCATATGCATGTCTGCAGGAGATCCCGCCACTGAATCCTCAAATCACAGGGAGAGGGAAACCGTCCTTTATACCCCCTGGCCTGCATGGCATCAAACACCCGTTCCGTCCGTTCAAAACTGCGGACAAACAGCATCCCCAGAAAATTGGCAAGGGCCCGCAGGGTGTCTATATCCGTTTTTTTTTTAAACCCTCGGGCCTGCATCCCCGCAGTCATTCGCCGGGCTTCATGGGTGAACACATGCAGATACCGGTAACTGATCAGTACCATCTGGCCGGCCATATCCGGCACCCCGAGCCGGGACAGTCCGTGCAGCGTCACGGGCAGCGGGGCCGTAGACAGCAGCGGTTCCATCAGCAGGGCAATGGCCATTGCCTTGGCCGCAATGGTGGCAGCCAGAACCACCCCGCGCAGATTCACATCGAGCCAGTCCAACGCACCGAACACCACCAGGGTGTCTCCGGGATGCACCGGCACAGTCAGGGGCATCACCAGCACCAGCATTCCCAAAAAGCCGGTGAGGGCAACCACCCGCAGCATCACCTTGTGAAACGATACCTTTGAGATCAGCAGCACCACCAGGGAAAGACCCAGGGCCAGCGTTGCCGCAGACAGATGGCGCAGCGAGGCAACGGCGAAACTGTAAGCCAGTATGGTCACAATCTTGCAGCGCACATCCCAGCGGTGAATCACAGAGATTTCCCGGCCGAAGCCTTCGGCCAGGGGCGGGACGGACCAATCCGGATCTTTTTCCGGGACCACCCGGGTTCTGAGCCGGCATTTCAGCCAGGACGCGGCCCCTGCCGCCGCCACGGCCGGTATCAATCCCAGCAGGGGCAGATACCATAGCGGCACCGGTATGGAATAGACATCAGTCATCAACAGAAGCGGCCGTTTTCTGGAAGATATCAGACTGCAACAGGGACGGCTTGACTCTAGCCAGGAACCCGATGGTAAACCCGCTTACCACCCCTTCTATTACAATCACCGGCACATGGGCGGCCAGGGCGATTTTGGCCACCCCGAAAAATCCTCTCCCCGGCCATCAGCATCAGGCAAGGATCACCGCAGCATTATCGTTCCCATGGCACCGGCCACAGCCCCACAATGGCCTGACGTCGAAGCGTGCTGCCTTTGAATGTCTGGAAAAACCAGCCGCAGATCATGGCCGGTATCCCCATCATCAAGGCATTGGCTCCCAGTGCGGTCAACCCGCCGAACTGAAACAGCAGGCTTTGAAGCAGCAGGGCCAGGCCAATGGCCAGAAAAGCAGCCGGTCCCAACAGGGCCCCGGCAAGCCCCGGCAGCAGCAGGTGCGCGCTGGTGGGGCCAAAAGGGATGTGCACCAGGGAGGCCACAAAAAGGCCGATGTGACCACGGCCACTTTGGGCAGTTTCCGGCTGTGAATGCTGCGGGCGCTCCAGGCAGCCAGTCCGGCGCTGGCTGCATAGCCGCCGATCGTTACGGCAAAGGGAAGAACCCCGTCAGAAATATGCATTATTGATTCCTCCGGCGGGCTGCAACAAATGCGGCCATTCCGAACAGTCCGACAATGTATCCGATCCCGGCAAAGATCTCTTTCACACCCGGTTCATTCAGATCCGCCCGCAGCGCAGCGATCTCCCGGTGAATCCGTCTGAGATCATTGGAAAGTTCACTGTTTTGCGCTTTCAAAAACGCAATGGCCTCTCCGAAGTTGTCATCCCAAGGTTCCTGCTCCTGGGTCCAAACCAATCCTGGAACACCTGCCATATAAAGGAACAGCAATCCCACGGCAAGTCCCTTTTGCAGACGCATCATTTTCCGGCCTCCACATCGGTTTTTTTAAGGATAAACCTGTTTTTATGCCCCATTCCTGCATCGATCACGATGGTCAACTCATCGATCTTCGGGATGCCAAAGTCAAAAATCCCCTCTGTATCGGTCTTCCCTTCCAGAAGCAGAAGGTCTTTGCTGTCATAAACCAGCACCCTTCCTTTTTCCACGGCTCTGCCGTCAGAAAAATAGCTTTCCGTGAACACGGTCCCTTTCCCGGCATAAGCGAACAGGTTCACCTTGTGTGCCAGGGCCATGCCCGAAGCCGACAATACCACAAACAAGACAGCAACCAGCCAATTCACGTATTTCATATCCTTCTCCACCACTGTTACAATCTGCACTGTTACAGTCTGTATGATCTGTAAACCAAGCTCCCCTGCCGCGAAAAAAACCGATAAAACGGAGAGCGGTCCAGACATCATATCAAAAAACCCGCTTATTTCATATCACGCGTATAAACCCAGTAGACGGCGCCGATCTCCACCCCTTTTTCCTGCCCGTCACGGGTGAGGGTCCAATCCGCCTGGTTCAGTGCTGAAAACCCCCACCAGCCGGCTTTCGGCATAGCGTAGCTGAACACCCCGTTTTGATCGGCCCTGACCACCTGGGTGACATAGGGACCTGCCGAAGGCAGCACCACATGGGTATTTCCAGGGGTTTCATTTAAATATTCGACCTCCACCTCGGCAAAGGGCACGGGGTTGCCTTTGAGAAATACCTGTCCGGTGAACAGATTGCCGGTCCAAAGTCCGTAAGGCCGGGTAAACGGAATGATTTCGGTTTCCAGTCCCACTGGCTGATCCCATCCCTTCTCCAGGCCGAATGCGTTCACACAGACTTTGGTATAATGAACGATGAAAAGATCCTCTGCCGGCTCCCAATAGGGTGCGGGTTCGACATAAAAGGTGTGGTCACCGGGTCTATGGATCTGATAGTCCGCGGTCCAGAAGGTAAACGGTTGATCCTGGTCCGGGTTTTCCCTTTGGCCTCTTCAAGCGTGTCAAGCAGGTCTGTTTTTTGGCCTTTGAGGCGGACCCCGAACGCCTTGGGTCTGGCCATCTCCATATACTGCATTTCCATGGGATGGATGAACTTGACCTCAATATTCAGGAAGTTGTCATCCTTTTGGGTGACGATGTCATCGGATGGGATAACGGCGCCGAAATGAGCCGGGGCCGGATGGGTTCCCAGGAGCACGAAAGCCGCCGCGATAATGGATACTGCAATGATTTTAGTCCGCATGATATGCATGTGCATCTCCTTTTTGAGTCAAAACAAAAATAGTAACGGCCGGAACATCTCTCCTGTCCATGAACCGGATTGTCTTCGACTTCCCAGACAAAAAAGGCCATGAAGGCAAGTTCTTCATTTCAGAAGAAAAGACCTTCATGGCCGGTATTTTCTGGTCATATTCCGCCGCTGAGCGGCATATTTTTTCAACCATACTGCGACTTCAGCCGCAATTTTAAGCTATAAATATAAAAAATATCAGACCCGGGGAAAAAAACAAGGATTTTCTTTATCCATGGGACAGAAGGAGCCGCATCAGGAACTCAGGCCGTCCCGGGTATTTTTCCTTGGTCATGCCAGCGCCGGGCCAGGTAGATGAACGGGGTGTCTGCCACGCCCACAATCCATTTGAGCAGATAGGTGGTCCAGAAGATCTGCACCAAAACACCGGCGGGAAACACCCCCCAGAAAGCCAAAACCGTGAACACGGTGGAGTCGATGAACTGGCTGACCATGGTGGAGGCATTGTTGCGCAGCCAGATAAACCGAAGGCCTGGAAACCGCTTTCGCCAGAATCATAGGCCCACACATCATGCATCTGGGAAACCAGATAGGCCAAAAGGCTAGCCGCTGCGATCCGGGGCATGAACCCGAAAATTACAGCCAGGCTATCCTGGGAGAAATCATCCGGGGCCGGGGTGAAAAACAGGGCCAGATTCATGAGCACCGTCATGGCCACCAGGGAAAACAGCCCGATGAACACGGCCTTTTGGGCCTGTTTTTTGCCGTGCATCTCGGAAAGGATATCCGTGACTAAAAAAGAAGAGGCATATACAATGTTGCCCAGCGTGGCCGTGGTGCCGAACAGCTCCACCAGTTTGACCACCTGGATGTTGGCCACGATGGCGGCCAGGGGGGTCCAGGCGTAAAGCCCGGTTTTCCAAAATCCGGTACGAGACAAGGATAAGCCCGAAATTAACGGCCAGCATGACCGGCCAGAGCAGTTCGTTCAAGTAAAAGGTCTCCAGTTTTGTTGAGGCGGGTTGCTGTGACCGCCTTGGTTCATGATACCTTCAGCAGGAATGGAATTTATCAGTTCTGTGAAGCAAAATCAACTCTCAAAAAACTCTTTGATATAAGCTTGAAAGCTCACGATTTCAGACGTCATGCAGCAATTTTAAACCAGCCATCGACGATGGTCCGGTCTGATGGGCCGATGGACAAGCTACTGGGCCCGATGCCGGAACATCCATGCGGAAAGTGGCAGTGTAACAGAGGCAATCAGCAGTAAAGGCCAGAGATGCGGCCAGACCATGGCCAGATCGGCCCCTTCGAGAAAAATGTTGCGCAAAGCGATGATGATATAGCGCATCGGATTCACCAGATTCGCCCGCTGCAGCCACAGAGGCATGTTTTCAATGGGTGTAGCAAAGCCGGAAAGCGTCACCGCCGGCATGATAAAAAGAAAAGAGCCGAGCAGCCCCTGCTGCATGGTCATGGACAACGACGATACCAGCAATCCAACCCCCACAATGGTGATAATGAAGCAGAATAGCGCTATCACCAGCGCAGGAATGGTTCCCCGAAAAGGTACTGAAAACCAGTATACGGCTCCCACAGCAAAGATGAGGGCGTCCATCAACCCAAAGACGATACCCGGCAACGATTTGCCGATCAAAATCTCGCCCGGTGTAAAGGGCGTCACCAGAAGCTGATCAAAAGTGCCGAACTCCCGTTCCCGCGCCACTGAGAGGCTGGTCAGAATCATTACCACCACCATGCTGATAATTCCTCCCAGAGCCGAAACAATGAACCACCTACTGCTCAGGTTTTCATTAAACCAGGAACGCTCCACCAACTCCAGACCGGGGGCGTTTCTCTGCATAATTCCCTGGCCGGCAAGCCGGCCGTTGAACTTTTCTACGATAGTTCCAAGATACCCCAGCGAAATCAGGGCAACATTGGGATTGCGGCCATCGGCGATCACCTGTACATCCACCGGCTGGGAAGAGCGGAGCCGTTTATCAAACTCAGGCCCAATATGAAGGACCAGCCGAGCTTTTTCACTGTCGATACAGGCAGTCATCTCCCTGTGGTTGTCCAGATAGCCGGTGAGTTCGAATTTCCCCGACCCTTGGATATCGCCGATCAACTGTCTGGACAACGCCGAGCGCGATTCGTCAAAAACAGCATAACGAACGTTTTTCAAATCATAGGTGGCGGCATAGCCGAATACAAAGAACTGGATCAGCGGCGGACCGATGATGACTAAACGGCTTTTGGGATCTTTGAGCACGGTGACAAACTCTTTCACCACAAGGGCGAGGATGCGACGTAAAAGCAGCATTATCCCTCCAGACGTTTGGATATTTTTCGAAAGGCAAGACTTAGAAAGACGACAGCCATCCCAGCTAAAACCAGACCATTCGGCAACAGTACGGACCAGATATCACCGGCCAGAAACAGTGTGTGGCTGATATTCACGAAATACCTTGCCGGTACAACGTATGAGATGATTTGAATCACTTTTGGGGTAGACTCCAAATCGAAAATGAGACCTGAGAGAAAAAAAGCGGGCAGAAATCCGGCAATAATGGAAATCTGGGCTGCAACGAACTGAACACGGATAGCCGCAGACAACAGCAGCCCAAAACCGAGCGAAGCCAACATAAACAGGGAACCCAACGCCACCAGGGTCGTTAACGACCACGAAACGGCACCTTAAAAAGCAGCACACCGACCGCAACCGAAAGCCCCATACCCAGCATACCCAAAACATAGTAAGGCAGAATCTTCCCCAGCAGGATATCGAACCGCCTCAGCGGTGTGACCAGCATCGCCTCCATAGTTCCCCGTTCCCACTCTCTGGCGATCACCAGGGCGGTGAGCAGGATGCCGATCAAAGTCATGATCAGGGTAATCAGCCCCGGCACCAGAAAATTGCGGCTTTCGGCACCTTCATTGAACCAGATCCGCTGCGCTATCGATACCGGCCCGCTGCTTGCCGCCACCCCCCTTGACTGGCGCTGAGCAGCCCAGCTGCCCGTTATTCCCTTGACATATCCCTCAATCAACCGGGCCCGGTTAGCGTCTATGCCGTTGATGATCAATTGCACCGGCGCCCGCTTTTCAGTGGTCCCCAGCAGCCCGGCGGAAAAATCATTCTGCAGCCGGACAATCGCGTCCACATCCCTGCGGTGCATCAGTAATTCTGCCTCCCTGATATCTGCTGCCCGGCGTACCTGAAACTGCCTGGACAGTTCGAAACGCCCAAACAAATCCTGAGCTGCCTCGCCATGATCATCGGTGACGATGGCAACAGGAATATTCTCGGCATCGAGATTCACCCCGTACCCAAAAAGAAAAAGCAGCACCAACGGCATGAACAGAGCCAGAGCGATGCTGCTGGGATCGCGCAGGATCTGCAGAACCTCCTTTTTCAAGAGGCCGCGCAGCCGCATGACAAAAAGGCTCATTGTTCACCTCCGGATTCCCTGTCCTGCTGTCCTATTAAATCTGCCTGATCAGGAACATTCGTGACTTTCCCTTCAGCCAGAGCGATAAAGGCATCATTCATGGTCGGATTTTGATTTTCCGAGGAGGCAACCAGGTTTCTGATTTCTTCAGGCGTACCCACAGCCAAAGTCTTTCCCTGGCTCATGATCAGCATCCGATCGCAGTATTCCGCTTCTTCCATGAAGTGAGTGGTTACCACCACGGTGACGCCCTGTACGGCAAAACCGTTGATGCGCAGCCAGAATTCTCGGCGGGCAAACGGATCGACCCCCGAGGTCGGCTCATCAAGGAAAAGAATATCGGGTTCATGCAGCAGCGCTGCCGCCATGGCCAGCCGCTGCTTATACCCACCCGGCAGATCGAAGGCGGCTTTGTTCCGTAACCGGCCCAGCCCGAACTCGGAATATGCCCAGTCCATCCGATTTTTCAGCTTTTTGTTATGCAGCCCGTAGACCTTGCCGAAAAAGAAAGATTCTCCTGTACCGAAAGCTGTCCGTAAAGAGAAAACTGTTGTGCCATATAGCCCAGGCGTGCTCTGGCCTTTGCCCGCGATTTCAAAAGATTCCTTCCCGCCACTTTAATTTCACCGGAACTTGCCGGCAGCAGGCCACACAACATTCTGAAAGTTGTGCTCTTTCCGGCACCGTTGGGCCCCAGAAGGCCGAAAATCTCCCCCCGTTTTACCGAGAAGTTCAGTTTCTTCACCGCTTCAAAATCACCGAACCGCTTAGAGAGACCACGGGTATGGACCACCACCTCATCGTCTTCCTCTGCGTTTCTGGAAAATTGCTGCCTCCGGCCTTTCCGGCAGTCTTAAGGTGATCACGGTCACGCGGTATAAGAGCCATAAAGGCATCTTCAAACCCGGTTCAGCCGTCTCTATTCGAACATTTGCCCCGTTAAGCAGGTTCTTCAGGTCCTCGGCACTTTCTTTTTCACGCACCACTCTCACTCGGCCGGAACGGATGGTAGCATCGACAATTCCCTCTTCACCGGCAACACGGGTATAAATCCTTCGCACCTGTCCGGCTTTTTCAGCTGTCACCAGAGAAATTCTGTTCTTCATTTTGCTGCTGAAATCCTTTGGTACTCCCTCGGCCAGCAGACGGCCCTCATGCAGAATAACGACATATGAGCAACGCTCCGCCTCATCGAGATAGGCGGTGGAGACCAGTACGCCGATACCGTCTTCTTCCACAAGTGTATAAACAATTTTCCACAACTCCCTGCGGGATACGGGATCGACCCCTACGGTCGGTTCATCGAGCAGCAACAGCTCCGGGGATTTGATCAAAGCACAGGCCAGCCCAAGTTTCTGCTTCATTCCGCCGGACAAGGCACCAGCTGCGTTGTGTATAGGCTTTAAGGTCGGTCATGGTGAGCAGTTGCTCATAGCGCCGGGTTCTCTGCGCCATGGGCACGCCCTGCAGATCCGCATAGAGATTCATATTCTCCTTAACGGTGAGGTCCTGGTAAAGCCCGAACTTCTGCGGCATATAGCCGACACGGCTCTGGATTTCCAGACTGTCGGCTGCACTGTCGAGGCCGAGCAGGCTCATTGTACCGGAAGTCGGCACGAACAAACCGGCGGCAATCCGGATAAAAGTGGTCTTGCCGGCACCATCCGCCCCCACCAAGCCGGTAACCCTGGCCTTGGCGACTGCGAAAGAAACCTTATCCAGGGCTGCCACCGTTCTGCCGTGGTCAGCAAATTCCTTGCTCACTTTTTCAGCTGAGAGGATTGCCTGCTCATCCGAAGTATTGCTTTTCCCGGTCATGAGGTTTTCAAACCAAATCGCTCGTTAAAATTGTTACCACGCAAATGTTTTCCGGCAGGTGTGCACGGCCCCGGGTCTCCGGTATCCCGGTGAGTCTCAAGTGCCATTTCCCTTATCAACGCCATTGGTGTCCGCCGGCGTGGCCGAAACGGAGTCACTGATGGTCTGGTTGTGGTTGACGATCACCGTCACCGGCATGCCCTGGCGCAGTCTGTCCTGGGGGTCTTCCACAAAAATGCGCGTCTCGTAAACCAGTTTGGTACGCAGCTCTTCGGTCTGCACCACCCGTGGCGTGAACTCCGCTACCGGTGAAACATAGCCCACCCAGCCCTGCATGGGCTGGCCGGGAAACGAATCGCTCATGATTCGCGCTTTCATACCCAGGTTAATCCGGCCCAGCATTGGTTCGGGTACATACCCCCTGACCCATTTGGGATCCGTCAAGGCCAGGGTAAACACCGGCCTGAAAGGCCCGGCCATCTCTCCTGCTTCCAGCACCCGGCTTTGAATGATGCCGCGGGCCGGCGCAAAAAGTTTCATGTCTTCAAGACGGACATGCAGAACAGAAAGATTGTTCTTCAGCGCTTCCAGCTGATGTTCGGCAGCGGCAATATCTTCTTTCCTGGGCCTTCGAGCACCAGATTCAGCCCCTTTTCCTTCACCTTGAGCTGAGCCTGCTCCACCTGCAGCCGGGCTCTGGCATCGTCGAGATCCTGGACACTGGTTGCCCCGCTGCCCGAGGTCTTTTTAAGACGGGACAGGACCTTCCCGGCATTGTCCACCTTAACCCGGGCTGACTCAACTTCGGCTCTGGCCTGATCAATTTCCTGGGGTCTGCTTCCGGCTTTCAACCGCTTAACCACCTGCTGCTGCGCCTGAATATGTGACTCGACTTCGGCAATCTCCGCCCGAAGCCGCTCATCATCAAGCCGGGCCAGAAGCTGACCCTTTTCGACCCGGACTCCTTCCTCCACCATAACTGCGGAGATCCTTTCCTGCTCGTTAAAAGCGAGAGCCGCATCGCGTATATCGATGGAGCCGTAGATTTTGAGCGCACCGCCTTCATTCGGCTGGTCGTTTTTCAGATAGTACCGATAGCCCAGAAACCCTACTGAGACCAGGAGAACGATGATGATCATTCTTAATATGCTTTTTTTCATAGCCGATTATCCTTCAATTTTCCTGGTTTTGAACCGGTTGCTCCTGCATGACGGACTGCCAGCCGCCGCCAAGAGCCCGATAAAGCGAAACGATCTGGATCAGCGCCTGCTGTCTGACGACCAGCTGCTCTTCTTCAATGGCCACCAGCTGCTGTTGATTGTCCAGTACTTCAAACAAATCTCCCAAACCTGACCGGTAAAGATCAGTGGCCAGCTCCACGCTTCTATCCGCTGATTTTTTCGTATTGTCCAGCTCCACCAGCCGCTCCTGGGTTCTGACCACTCCGATGGCAGCAGTCTCCACCTCAGCCAGGGCCGTCACAATCTGCTGTTCCAGACCCAAACGAGCCTGTTCCGCCTGGGACTTGCGCACCGCCACATCGCTCTCCAGGCGGTTCCCGGTCAACAAAGGAAAACGCAGGCCCGGCCCCAGAGTATAGATAAAGGAGTCGGCATCAAAAAAACCTGCCGGCGTATCACTTGACAGTGTCAACGTGCCTGCAATCGAAAGAGCGGGATACCTCTGCGCTTCAGCAGCACCGATGCGGGCGACTGCCGCATGGTACCGATGCAGAGCAAACCGGACGTCAGGCCTTCTGGTGACCAGATCCGCAGGCAGCCCAACCCCGAGCATCTCAGGGATTTTCGGAAGTGAGCCCGGAGCAAAGACGATCTCGCCCGGCGGCAAGCCGAGCAGAGCATTGATACGGTTTTTAGCCGCCGTCAAGTTTCTTTCATGCTCCGGCAGGTGTGACCGCATACTGCTGAGCTGGCGCTCTGTGCGCACCACCGCCAGCTCTGTGCCGTTCCCTGCCGCAAAACTGCTTCTGGCCAGCTTCAGGGTTTTGCGTTGCAATTCTATATTTTTTTGAGTCGTTGCAATCCTGGCCTCCAGGGACCTCATTTCAACATAATTCAGACTCAGCTCTGCGGCCAGCGAAACCGCCATTCCCTGATAATCAGCATAACTGGCTCCGATATCCTGCTCACCCGCTTCCAGCAGGCGTGCCACCCTGCCCCAGAGATCTATTTCCCAGCCAGCAGTCAATCCGGTTGAATAAACATCAAGCGTTCTGCCCGGCGGCAATCTCTGCATGGAAACCGCCTCGCTGCCGGTTTCGGCACGGTTGTAGCCCAGATCTGCAGCCAGCTGAAGCCTCCGATCTGCTGCCACCACTCCCTGGCGGGCCATTGCCTCCACGATCCGCTCCCTGGCCTGAGACAAAACAGGGTTCACAGCCCTCAGCCGATCAATCAGGCCGGTCAACTCATCATCGTTAAACTGCTGCCACCACACACTATCGGGCGGGCGGGTATCCGTGAAAATTTCTCCATCATCCGGCACCATTACCCATTTTTCACGGATCAAGGCAGAATGATCCGGATTGACAAAGTCAGGCCCCACAGTACAACCTGCAGTGAAGTACATCAGGACCAACAGAGCCGCCAAACCGATCATTCCCGCTTCCCATCGGCACAGTTCGCCATCTATTCGCTTTATTTTTAAATAGTCCATATCACATCAGTGGGTTGAGTATGTTACGGGTATGCTCGAGAATGATCGATCTTATCTCCTCCAGCTCGTCAGCATCATAGCCTTTCAAATCAATGGATCTGACGATGCTTTCCCGGGCCACCCGAAAGGCTATAACCTGGCCCAGGATAGCCAAGGCTCGCATCTTGGCGGTTCGCTCACAAGTATTTTCCGTTAAGATCATGATGAGAAAGGCCAGGGTATCGATCACCGGGGCCATAAAGCCACTGAAGATCTGCTCATACGCTGCCGAGGGATACATCTGTTCACGCAGGATTATCCTGGCCACCCGCACCCCCTGCACTGAACCGATCATGAAGTTAATCATGGCGGCCAGCATCGTCTCAAACTCTTCCTGAGCCTTGCTTTTACCGTCTTTCTCAAAGTTTGATGCGTTTATTTTCCGAATTGGCTCATCGATCTGCTGTTTGATCAAGGCCAAGATGTGGGCTATCACGGCTCGATAAAGGCCTTCCTTGCCGTTATAATAGTAAGGGATGGCGGCAATATTCACCCCGGCTTTCTTGGCAATCGCCCGGGTGGTCGCGGCTTCGTAGCCGTCTCTCCCAAAAATATCCAGCGCAGCCTCCAGCAGCCGTTCCTGCGCCCCAGCTTTGTTTTTTTTCACACTTTTTGGCACTTAATCTCCTGCGTTTATCATTTGTTTTGATCAGATTCCCATATTATATTCATTCAAATGAATAAGTCAAACGATTAAATCAAAAGATTGATAATTGCATTAAAATTTTTAATTTTTATCTATTTTAATTTATAAAATTAAATATTTATGGAAATTATAAATTGCAAACAACCATTTGTTACTACGCAGTGGGGCAAAGAAAACGGTAAAAAATTTTCCTACCCCTTTCAATTATCGTGAAAGTGTATTACATAAATCAACTTAATCAAATCGAATTGACCATTGATGAACCGTTCGGCAGCAATCGCGGCGGTTCCAACCGGAGGCTGGAGATAAGCATGGGAAAAAACAAGAAAGAAGATACATTGATGGACAAGGTGGTTTCCCTGTCCAAACGCAGAGGATTTGTCTATCCGGGTTCAGAGGTCTACGGGGGGCTGGCCAATGCATGGGATTTCGGTCCCCTGGGCGTGGAACTGCTCAACAACCTGAAGCAGGCCTGGTGGAAGAAATTTGTGATCGAGCGCACCGACATGGTGGGCCTGGACGCCGCCATTCTCATGAACCCCCAGACCTGGGTGGCATCCGGCCATGTGGGCAGCTTTTCCGATCCTCTGATGGACTGCAAGAAGTGCAAATCCCGGGAACGGGCGGACAAACTGGTGGAAAAATGGCAGTTCGACAACCAGTCCGACCTGGCACCTGCCAACTGGGCCGGAGAAAAACCCCGCCCCAGGACATGCTGGATTTCATCACGGAGAAAACCATCAACTGCCCCTACTGCGGGGCCCTGGACTGGACCCTGCCCAAAGCCTTCAACCTGATGTTCAAGACCAAGCAAGGCGTGGTGGAAGGTGAAGGCAAGGATATTTACCTGCGCCCGGAAACGGCCCAGGGCATTTTCGTGAACTTCAAGAACGTGCTGACCACCTCCCGCAAAAAAGTGCCCTTTGGCATCGCCCAGATCGGTAAAGCCTTCAGAAACGAGATTACCCCGGGCAACTTTGTGTTCAGAACCCGGGAATTCGAGCAGATGGAGATCGAATTTTTCTGCAAACCCGGCACGGACCTGGAATGGCACGAATTCTGGAAAAACTTTGCCATGAACTGGTACAAGGGGCTGAACGTCAATCCGGACAACCTGCGGATGCGGGACCATGACGCGTCTGAGCTGTCCCACTACTCCAACGCCACGTCCGATATTGAATACCGGTATCCGTTCGGCTGGGGTGAGCTGTGCGGCATCGCGTCCCGGACCGATTATGACCTGAAACAGCACATGGAACACTCGGCCAAGGATTTGCAGTATTTTGACGAGGCAACCAAGGAGAAATTCGTTCCCTATGTTATCGAACCCTCTCTGGGCGTCCAGCGGTCAGCCCTGGTGTTTCTGTGCGACGCCTATGAGGAACAGACCCTGGAGGACGGGGACACCCGGGTGGTGCTGCACCTTCACAACCAGCTGGCGCCTGTCAAGATCGCGGTCCTGCCGCTGCAAAAAAACTGGGAGACGAGGCCCAGAAGGTGTTTACCTTGCTGGTGAAGGAGCTGGGACTGAACATCGATTTCGATATGGTGGGCAGCATCGGCAAACGGTACCGCCGCCATGACGAGGCCGGCACCCCCTATTGCGTGACCTTTGACTTTGATTCCCTGGAAGATGAGGCCGTCACCATCCGGGACCGGGACACCATGGACCAGATCCGCATGAAGATTGCCGAACTGCCGGCCTATTTCAGGGAAAAATTCAAATATTAGGACACGGGCAAACCATCCGGGTGAAAGGCTGCGCCATGGCTACGCTGGAGATTCCCCAGGGATTTGTATACCCGGACATGCACCGGGTCCGATGGCACCCTGAGATGCCGGCGGCTGTAAACGTGGGAAAGGCCCTTGAATCGGAATGGGCCCGGTGCCGGGATAAAATCGACATCCGCCCGGGGGACCGCATTGCCGTGGGGGTGGGCAGCCGCAGTATCCCGCACCTGTCTGAAATTGTCGCTTTTGTGGTGTCAAGGCTGAAAGCGGCAGGGGCCGACCCCTTCATCCTGCCGGCCATGGGTTCTCATGGCGGCGGCACGGCAGAAGGTCAGACCCATGTTCTGGCAGCACTGGGGATTGAGGCACCGGTGGTGGGGCCCCTGTCAAGGCCTCCATGGATGTGGTGAATCTGGGCGAAATCCAGGGGATCCCGGTTTTCATAAACCGGCTGGCCCATGAGGCGGACGGACTGGTGCTCATCAACCGGATCAAACCACACACCGACTTCACCGGCCCCATTGAAAGCGGGGTGATTAAGATGCTGACCGTCGGGTTAGGGGGCCGGACCGGCGCGGACGCGTATCACAAGGCCGCGGTGGAAAAGGTTTCTCCCCTGTGCTCATGGCCGCCGGCCGGCACCTGCTAGCCACCTCCCGGTTTCTGCTGGGGGTGGCCCTGGTGGAAAACCGCTATCATGGAATATGCGAGATCCGCCTGGGCACGGCCGAAGAGATGGAGCCCCTGGAACGGGGCCTGCTGGAGACCGCCCGGACCTGCTTGCCGGCCCTACCCCTGGAGACCATTGACCTGCTCATCGTGGATGAGATGGGCAAGGACATCAGCGGGGCCGGGCTAGACCCCAACGTCATCGGCGGCAAAGGGATCTGCGCCTGGAGCGACGACCGGGGTCTGCCGGATATCACCCGGATTTTTGTCCGGGATCTCACGGATGCCACCCGGGGCAATGCCATGGGACTGGGCAGGCTGGATGTGGCCACCCGAAAACTGGTGGACAAAATCGACATGCAGGCAACGGCAGTCAATGCCATCACGGCCGCCTGTCCGGAAGACTGCAAAATCCCGCTGACCCTGGCAACGGAAAAACAGGCGGTCACCGCTGCATTGATGACGCTTAGACCCTACACCCCGGACGACCTGAAGGTGGTACATATCAAAAACACCCGGGACCTTTCGTTTATGCAGGTGTCCGGGGGATGCCTGCCGGAACTGGCCGATAGAAAAGATATCCGCATTGTTTCCACCGGTATTCCCATGACATTTGACAAGGCCGGTAACCTGACCCCTGAAATATGGCAGTTGGATAACATACTTTGACGGCTGGATAACAAAAAGGAATAGAATGACATGCATGCTTTTGATGTGACCCTCCTGGCCAGGGAACATGTGGCTGACATGCCGCCGTATGTGCCGGGCAAACCCATTCTGGAGGTGCAGCAGGAATACGGCCTCGACAAGGTGGTGAAACTGTCTTCCAATGAATGCCCGTTTGATCTTCCCCCGGAACTGGGTCAGGCCGTGGCGGCGGCGATCACCGGGTGCAACCGGTATCCGGACGCCTGTGCCGGCACCTGCGGAAACAGGTGGCAGCCCTTCTGGATGTGGATGACGACAACCTGATCTTCTGCAACGGGGCTGAAGAAGGGATCCGGCTCATTGCCCAAATTTTCCTGAACCAGGGGGAAAAAGCCGTCATCCCCACACCGATCTTTGATGCCTACAGCACAGCCACCCTGCTCATGGGGGCGCAGCCCGTAAAGCTGCCCCTGAAAGGGCACCGCATCGACCTGCAAGCCATCCTGGAGGTCTGTAACCGCCAAAAGGATATCAAACTCGTCTGGATGTGTTCGCCATCCAACCCCACCGGAGATATTTTGAAAAACCGGAGGTGGACGCATTCCTGGAACAGCTGCCCCGCCGCATCATGGTGGTGCTGGACGAGGCGTACCGGGAATTTGTCACCGATGACCGGGCCGTGCGCACCGAAGACTACCTGCATACCGATCCCCGGGTGGTGGGACTGAGAACCTTTTCCAAAGCCTATGGCCTGGCCGGGCTGCGGATCGGATATATTGTGGCGAATCCCCAGGTGATCGGGCTGGTGAACAACGTCAAACTGCCGTTCAACGTGAATTCCGCAGCCATTGCAGCCGCCCTGTATATGCTGGGAAAGCCCGTCTTTGCGAAAAAACATGTGGCCCTGGCCGTGTCGGAGAGGGCCTTCATGAGAGAAGAACTGTGCCGCCGGGGTCTGGACGTGCCGGAATCCCAGGCCAATTTCGTGTTTGTGAAACTGCCGGACACGGTGCGGCTGAACGGGACGGCCCTGTTTCAAAAGCTGTTGCCCAAGGGATTTGTAGTAAGGCCCGGCACAGCGTTCGGTGTGCCGGGGTATTTCCGGATGTCCCTGGGCACCCGGGATGACAACCTTAAGTTTTTAGAAGAATTTGACAGGGCCATGCCCTGAAACCCGAAAATCCAATAACTGAAGGAGAAATGAAATGAAAGTGATGACTTCTGTTTTATGCGGTATCCTGATGCTGGGCCTGTGCCTGACTGGTGCGGCCATTGCCAAGGACACCATTGTGGTGGGAACGTCCGCAGATTACCCGCCCTATGAGTACACGGATGACAAAGGCGAGTTCGTGGGTTTGACATGGAACTGATCAGGGCCATCGGTGAAAAAATGGGGAAAAAGATCAAAATTGTGGACATGGGATTCGATACCCTGATCGCCGGACTTCAAAACGAGAAAATCGATGCCGTGATCGCGGCCATGCAGGCCAGTGAGGAGCGCAAGCAGAAGGTGGATTTTTCCATCACCTATCATGAGATCAAGGACGCGATCCTGGTCCGGGCGGATTCAGACATCGAGCTGACATCCATCCATGACATCACGGGTTACAAAGTAGCGTCCCAGACCGGCACCATCCAGGAAAAATGGATACAGGAAAACCTGATCCAGACCAAGAAATTGCCGGAGGAAAATTATTTTTCCTACGAACGGGTGGACAATGCGGCCATGGATATCAAGGCCGGCCGGGTGGACGTCCTACACATCATTGCAGACCCGGCCATCTCCCTGGCGGAAAAAAACGATCTCAAGATCGCTTTGATCACCACGGAAGCGGTGTCTGCAGGCCAGAGCATTGCCGTAACCAAGGGAAACAAAAAACTGCTGGATGCCCTCAACAAAGCCATTGAAGAACTCAAGGCGGACGGTACCCTGCAGGCCCTGATGGACAAATACAAACTGCTGTAAGACAAGCATATGGCACCATTTATCACCATGCTGCAGTTTCTGCTGCCGGGCTTGGGCGTGACTGTCTCGGTCACGCTCATCGCCCTGGGCCTGGGTGGATGTATCGGTGCGATGATGGCGGTGTTCCGGGTGTATGGCAACCCCGTGGTCAAAGGCCTGGCCGTTTCCTACAGTGTGATGGTCCGGGCCGTGCCCGTGGTGGTGATCATCTTTATCCTGTTTTTGTGATTTCCGCGTTCATCGACCTGTCCCCGTTCATGTCCGGAGCCATTGCCTTAGGGTTTGCCAGCGGTGCGTATCAGACAGAAATCTTTCGGGGTGCGATCCTGTCCATCCCCCGGGGACAGATGACAGCGGCCCGGGGAATCGGCATGTCCCGGGCCAAAGCCATTCGCTGCATCATTCTGCCCCAGGCGTTCCGGGTGGCCATCCCCTCGCTGATCAACGAGGTGACCCTGGTGCTCAAGGATTCCTCCCTGGTGTTTGTCATCGGGGTGCCTGAACTGATGCGACGGGCCCAGTACGCCAGTGCCAGCACCATGGAACCGCTGATGGCATTCGGCACGGCCGCCTGTTTTTATATCGTTTTAACCCTCACATTGAGCCGGCTGCTGGAAGCGGTTGAAAAACGGTTTGCCGTCCAATTTTGACCCGGCCATATGTGTTAACCCGCATTTTTTTAACGCGTCCATGTTTAAGGCACCCATGAAAGACGAAACCATGACCCGGCCCGTACTGAGAATCGAGAACCTTTGTAAATCCTTTGGCACCACCCCCGTGGTCACGGATGTCAGTTTTGATGTCAATCCGTCCGAAGTGATTGTGATCATCGGCAGCAGCGGCACCGGAAAAAGCACCCTGCTCCAGTGCCTCAACCTGTTGCACAAGCCCACATCCGGCAGAATTTTTCTGGAAAATCAGGAAATCACGGCCTCCGGGGTGAACCAGGACCTGGTCCGGCGCCAGATGGGCATGGTGTTTCAGGAGTTCAACCTGTTCAACCACCTTACGGTTCTGGGGAACGTGACCGTGGGCATGACCAAAGTCCTGGGCATGCCGGTGAAAAATGCGGAAAAAAAAGCCATGAAGGAACTGACGCGGGTTGGCATGGCAGACCACCATCAAAAATACCCGGCCCAGCTGTCCGGGGGCCAGAAACAGCGGGTGGGCATTGCCAGGGCCCTGGGCATGAATCCCAAAGTCATGCTGTTTGACGAACCCACCTCGGCCCTGGACCCGGAACTCACCGGCGAAGTGCTCACAGTGATGCAGAAACTGGCGGCCGAGGGCATGACCATGATCATCGTGTCCCATGAAATGGGGTTTGCCAGGGAGGCGGCGGACCGGGTCATTTTCATGGAAAACGGACAAATTGAGGAACAGGGGCCTCCGGACCGGATGTTCATCCATCCTGAATCCGAACGGACCCGCAAATTTCTGTCAGTCATTTCCACGGGCAATCCCGATCAGCCCGCCGGGAGAGTGACATAAGCCCCCCCATGACGGAATTTTTCACATATGCCACCATGGCCCTGCCGGATCTTTTGCAAGGCACCGTGGTTACCCTGAAACTGACCGCCGGTGCTCTGGTCATCGGCCTGTTCATCGGACTGCCCCTCTCATTGCTGCGGGTTTACGGACCGAAACCGGTCCAGCCTTTCTGCTCGGCGTATCTGACGGTATTCCGGGGCACACCGTTGCTGGTGCAGCTGTTTGTGGTCTATTACGGGCTCCCGGAAATCGGGGTATCCTTCTCCCGCATGACCGCAGCCTTCATCACCCTGGGGTGCAACTCCGGGGCGTACCAGTGCGAGTATTTCAGAGGGGCCATCCAGGCGGTCTCCAAAGGCCAGATGCAGGCGGCCCGGGGCATCGGCATGAGCCGGTTCCAGGGGATCCGGCACATCATCCTGCCCCAGGCACTGCGGCTGGTGATTCCGTCCTGGTCCAACGAACTCATCGCCATGGTCAAATACACGGCCATCGTATTCGTCATTGCCGTCCCGGACCTGATGAACAAGGCCAAAATCCTGTCCAGCCAAAATTTCGCCCCTATCCAGACCTATGTACTGGTGGCCCTGATCTACCTGGTGTTGGTGGGATTTTTAAGCCTGGTCCTGCACGGGATCCAGAGAAAGCTGGCCGTGCCCGGCCTGGATGCCGGCATGGACGGGCGGTGATCTCCAAGGGGATGTGTCCAGTATCATCGCTACCTGCGAGTAGTCCTCACCTGGCAAGCTTCTTTATGGGTAATTCATGTGTGCGGCTCTCACCACCACATCACAAAGGTTGATATGCGGGGGTTGAGAAACGATATAGTGGATGGTATCGGCAATATCATTCACATCCAGCACGGGACCGTACTGATCAGTCATTGTCCGGATGATGTCATCGCTGTACCCGGCATTCGACTGAAACCAGGCCATGCAGGTGCCCGGCTCTACCAGCGAGGCCCTTACAGCCGTTGTAAGCAGACGGTCAAGAATCCTTTCGTCTGATAAATCATCCGCCACTGCGGAAAAATGGGTTTAAGACTGCTTTTCCATCGATCCCAGACGGGATTGATTTCGGCCGGATCCCACGATATCAAATGCAGCGCTGAAGAACTTTCTTACCGTGGCCCGGCCGAATCCTGAGGTGGCCCCGGTAACATTGGCCACACGGGGAAATGTCTCTGACATATGCACTTCTTTCCGCACAAAGTGGCTCAACTGAATATTCCGTCAGTTTTTCATGCCGGTAGTCAAAAATATTTGTAACTTTCATGAGAAGGCTTATGTCAAAAGCTAATTCGTTCTCAAATTGTCCTTTTCCTTCCATCCAACAGGTCTCGACCGTCATGCTTCCATCCGCACTCTTTTGTGGGGCTGCCATTTGCCCCGGTGAATGTTAATAATATCCGTTGGCAGGGGCTGCTATCTGTTCAACGCTATTTATTATTGTCAGCGGCAACTGACTATCGCATAGTTACAAACGCAGTCTCCTGGATGAGATGTTGTTGGGCCCTTGTATCATGTTGCACCATCTTCTTGACATTTTATGCAGCAATGAAATCCTTTTGCTGCCGGCTCGGAGGACAGAGCACTGCTGGGAAGCAACCCAAGCACCGCAGCCGGTGACGAAAGTATGAGGGGCCTTTTGTTGCAGATCAATCAGGCGGTAGATGATGCCGGCGGGTGACTGGAACCGGCAGAATCCCAGAAATATCGACGGAAATACCGGAATCTGCTGGACAAAGTCCACATTGAATGCCCTCCATCGGATGAGAGCAAAAAAACAAACGTGATCGGACAAAACGATCCAAAGCAAGAAACCTCCTTGAGCGGTTAATGGAATTTGAAACGGAAACCCTCCGATTCATGGACGACGAACTGGTGCCTTTCATCAACAACTCGGAATACCCTGTTAGCATTAAAAACAAGGGTGTGAGAAAGGTGGACTTTACGGAAATGGAAATTTCTTAATGCATTAAAGCATGTATATGCATTATCGCATAATTTAGTGGAATTTCTGTATGTTCTTTTTCTTTGGGTAAGATAGCTTGGTTTAAGTCCTAATTCAATATGTATAAATGCATAAAATCGTAAGCATCATCCTACCGTTTTGTCGTATCTGAGGTCCTGAACTTTCCATATCTCCAAAATAAAGCTTGTTTTCAGTGTTTTGGATGTATGGCACATAATTTGCTGACAAATCGTTGAATGAAAGTTCTTCACAATATTTTTGAGTGTGGTGCTATGACTTAAGGGTTCCTCTAATAATTAACCAATTTTCTATTGAAATAGGGTCCATTTTTGTACTTGTTTGTTCACTGAAGATATAGATATTTTATCCCAGAATTTTTCAGGAGAATGCTTTTGCAAACAGTTTTTTTTGGCTGGCACGACCACCTTGGCAAACTTGACAGAAACGAAGGTCCTCTTGGGGCGCTTGATAGAATTATCGATTGGGAACAGTTTCGCCCGATTACAGAAAAGATTCGTCGTCCCAAGAAAAATAGCAGTCCCGGACCAAAATTCTATGATGCGATCCTGATGTTTAAAATACTGATTCTTCAATCCCTTTACAATCTTTCTGATGATGCAGTTGAATTACAGATTCTTGACCGCCTGTCTTTCATGCGCTTCCGTAAACTGGACCTGGGAGACCGTGTTCCAGATACCAAGACAATCTGGCTTTTCAGAGACCAGCTTACCACAGCCGGCCTGATGGATCATCTGTTTAAACACTCTGACAAGTATCTGACCATCAACGGATATTCTGCCAGAAAAGGACATATTGTAGATGATAGTATCGGTTTTGTCCCAAAACAGCGAAACAGCCATGATGATAGCCAGAGGATCAAGCAGGGAGAGACTCCAGAAGAGTGGACGTCCACCAAAAACTGTCAGAAGGATGTGGATGCCCGCTGCACCCAAAAAGGTGGCAAGGCCTATTACGGTTACAAAAACCATATCGGCATTGATGTGAAAAACAAATTTATTCGGAGCCATGCTGTGACAGATGCCTCGGTGCATGACAGCTATGTTTCGGAGTTCAAGCCATGACCGCCGGCTGCCTGATACTCAGGACGATCGGTCTTGTCAGAGCAAAGGTGAAAATCGGACTGAGAAGTCTGGCTTACAATTATGAATCGGTACAAAATATTGGCCGGAAATGGGATTTAGTTGAGCGACGTAGGGAAAAGCCCCTGGGCGGAATTTTTTTGACTCGTTCATCGACTCTCTATTGACCGACACTGATGAATATTTTTGATCTAACGTGTCTTTTTTACTAGTGGTTAACATGATTCCTTGTGATTTTATCTTAAATTTCGGTTATTCGAGGTGTCCTTAAATGATATTATTCTCTGTAGAGAATTTACTTCGAATTTATCGTAATTAATAATATCAACACAGGTTGAGAGTCTTATACTCTCAAGCTATCAGGAGGCGACATTGTTTTTACAGCAATTGCTAAATGGCCTGATTTTGGGGGGTGCTTATGCTCTGATTTCCGTTGGTTTGACCATGAGCTTCGGAATCATGAACATTACTAATTTTGCGCACGGAACAATCTACATGCTCGGTGGATATGCCATGTACTTGTTTAGTACGGTATTAAATTTACCGTTTTTTGTGTCCGTGGCCCTTGCAATTATTCTTGTGGGGCTTATAGGCATTGTCTTTGAACGAATCGTTTTCAAACCAGTTTACAATGGCCCCGAGCTAAATTCTCTGCTAATTTCGCTCGGACTGCTCATTGTTTTGGAGAATACAGTGCTTCTTCTGTGGGGTTCTGAAACTTTGAGTGTTGCTGCACCCTATAGCAATATTCAAATTTCGATCTTTTCAGCATCGGTGACTCTGCAGCGAGTCATTGTTTTGATTTCCAGCGTATTTCTTATTTGTTTGTTGTATGCGTTTTTAAATTTTGACTCGTTTCGGCAAGGCCATTGTCGCAACCGCTCAGAATCCCAAAGGGGCGTCGCTGGTCGGAATCGACATCCCCAAGGTATATATGTCAACCTTTGCTATAAGCGCAGGGCTTGCCGCTGCCGGTGGAGCATTGCTCGCACCGCTTTTTTATGCTTACCCGACCATGGGAAGTATGCCTCTTTTGATAGCTTTTGTTGTCGTTGTTGTCGGTGGCATGGGGAACGTTCAGGGGGCCGTCGTGGGAGGGTTCCTCATCGGGATTGTAGAAAGTCTGGGTGGCGCATACATATCCTCTGATTACAAGAATGCCTTTGCCTTCATCATATTAATCGGTGTCCTGTTAATACGGCCACAGGGTTTATTCGGAAGGAGCACAAAATAGTGAAACACAAAAATATATTCATCGTTGCTGGATTATTTTTTTTCGCGTTACTATTCCCTCTGATTGCACGTGATCTCTATTATAAGCATATTTTGAATGTTGCATTCCTCTATGCAATCAGTGTTTACGGGTTTAATATTATCACGGGACTTACGGGGCAATTGAACTTTGCCCATGCAGGATTTATTGGTATCGGAGCGTATACCTCGGCGATTCTGACAACAACCTTTGCGCTTCCTGTGAGTCTTTCCATGATTATTGCTATCCTGGTTACCGGTCTTTTCGGTCTCATCATCGGATTTCCGGCATTGCGGACAAAGGGGGTCTACTTTGCACTGACCACGCTCGGATTTGGTGTGATACTGTTTATGATCTTTGAGAACTGGATCGACCTGACCGGTGGACCGATGGGATTAACAGGAATACCCTCTTTCCATATTCCCGGGATTGCTATAAACTTCGGCAGTAAAACTGGTTTTTACTACCTGTGTCTCTTCTTTCTTGTGATCGCTATCTACATTAACCGGGAGCTCTTTCATTCCAAGCTGGGTCGTTCCATGTTAGCTGTTCACGGCAATGAAGCCCTGGCACAGTCGATCGGTATTTCAGTTGTGAGAACCAAGATTACCGCCTTTGTCATGGCAACCATGCTTCTCGGTTTAAGCGGAAGTCTCTATGCCCACTATTACCATTTTATCAGCCCCGTCAGTTTTGCCATTCATGAAACATTCCGTTGTCTCACCATGCTGGTTGTTGGTGGAATGGGAACGCTGGCAGGCCCTCTCATCGGATCAGTAATTTTTACTATCCTGCCCGAATTCCTGAGGGGTTTGGCGCGATTGGAGCTGATCATCTATGGGGTGATACTGATACTCTGCATCGCCTTTATGCCTGAAGGTATCGTTGGAATTATCAAAAAAAATATCGGAAAGGCCTAATAAAAGGAGACATCAGTGGAACTTCTTACCTGTAATAAAGTATCAAAATACTTTGGAGGATTAAGGGCGGTTGATGAGGTTGATCTTTCAGTTGCAGAAGGCGAACTCGTTGGATTGATTGGACCGAACGGTGCCGGAAAGACGACACTCTTCAATCTCATTACCAGTTTTATCGATGTAACATCGGGAACTATCTTCTACGAGGGAAAGGATATAACCAAACAGCCTGCGCATATCATTGCCACCCACGGTATGGTTCGGACATTTCAGAAAATAAATGTGTTTGGGGAATTAACCGTTCTAGACAATGTGTTGATCGGTAGGCATCTCCATATTAGATCAAATTTTTTTTCAGGCTCTCTTGCAGAGCCGCAAGAAGCATCGTGAAGATAATCAGATACGCCATGATTCGCTTGAAATATTAAAAAAGATGGGACTCGGTGGGTGGAAAGACAAAATGGCCAAAAATCTGCCCCTTGGGTTACAGCGAGCACTTGGTATCGCAGTTGGTCTTGCAGCCCAACCCAGATTGCTGCTTTTGGATGAGCCGGCATCGGGTATGAACACCGAAGAGACGAGATACATCATGCAAGTTATCCGTGATATTCATGAAGAGGGTATTACAATCCTGATGGTTGAGCACGATATGAATGTGGTCATGAACCTCTGTGAGCGGTTGGTCGTTCTCGATTTCGGGAAAGTCGTATCGAGAGGAACGCCGGAAGAAGTTCAGAATGATCCGAACGTAATCGAGGTATACCTGGGGAAAGGATATAAACATGCTGCTAACCATTGATAACATAACGACCTATTACGGAAAAGGACAGGCGTTGCGAGGGTTGTCAGTGAATGTTGACGAAGGAGAAATTGTCGCGCTCCTAGGAGCTAATGGAGCAGGAAAATCAACGACATTGCTCACAGTTTCCGGCATTGTACGACCTCATGAAGGCACAATAATCTACCAAAATAAGGTAATAAACAAAGAAAAGCCATCTGAAATCGTTAAAATGGGAATAGCCCATTGTCCTGAAGGAAGAGCACTGTTTCCGGATATGACGGTGGAGGACAACTTGAATCTGGGAGCCTTTCTACGAACCGATAGGGAAGAGATACAAGAGGACCTTGAACGTGTTTTTGGTCATTTTCCCCGTCTGAAAGATCGTTTGAAACAGCTTTCCGGTTCCATGTCTGGCGGTGAACAGCAGATGCTGGCCATTGGGAGGGCACTTATGAGCAGGCCCATCCTACTCATGATGGATGAATTATCTCTCGGTCTTTCTCCAATCCTCGTCGAACAAATGTTCGAGATCATACAAAATATTAATAAAGAGGGTGTTTCGGTTTTAATCGTCGAACAGAATGTCGGTGCAACCCTTGAGGTTGCAGACCGCGGCTATGTTATTGAGGCCGGACGAGTGTCTTTCTCGGGGACGAGGGAAGAGTTAATGAATAATGATGATATCCGAAAGTCATATCTCGGCGGATAGGGGCCGTCTCACAATAATGGACGGCTGTTTAGGAACACCATAATTAACGAAACAGGAGGACTATTACTATGAAGAAAAGACTTTTGGTAGGATTGTTGTCGTGCTTTATCGTGGCATGCCTCGGTGCGACGTCATATGCCGAGGATAAGATCAAAATAGGAGCAACCTTTCCCTTGAGTGGTGGCGTTGCAGAAGCGGCAAGCTGGGGAGTGGAAGGTGTAAAAATGGCCGTTGATGAGATCAATGCCCAAGGCGGCATTTCGATTCAGGGGAAACAACTAAAAATCGAATTGATCCTCAACGACGATAAGTGCGACCCAACAACCGGGGTCGCTGTCGTTGAAAAGATGATCAATCGTGATAAGGTTGTTGCCATAACCGGCTCATACTGCAGCTCGGTTGTCCTGGCGCAGAGGGAGGTATCGAATAGTAATAAGATTATTCAGTTAACCCCGATTGCAGTTAACCCCAAGATTACGTCACCGGGATATCCCTACACCTTCAGGCTTTGTAACACTATCTACATGTTGTCTGCAGCCTTTGTTGATTTCGTTGCAAAAAACCTCTCAGATGTGAAAACCGTCGCTCTACTCTCTGTTACGGATGACTACGGGATAAGCGCTACAAAAACATATACGAAATTATTTAAGCAAAAAGGTATCGATATAGTTGCCACCGAGTACTTTAAACATGGCGATGCCGACCTGTATACACAGATCACAAAAATTCTTAATAAGAAGCCTGATGCCGTCTACATCGTGACTAGTGAAGATTCTCAGAATATCGGTTGTTTGAATCAAATGAAAGAATTAGGTTTCAAAGGCTACCGTTTCGGTTGTAGCACGTATGGTACAGACAATATAGTTAAACTTGGCGGTAAGGAATTGCTTGAAGGACTGTACGTTGAAGGTACTGTTTTCGACCTCGTGAAATTCAAACCTGAGGTTCAGGCATGGTTAAAGCAATACAAAGAACAATACGGTCGGGATGGTAATACATTTGCCCTCTGGGGATATCAATCCGTGCAGATCCTCGTTGACGCCATCAAGAGAGCGAATATAACGAGTGATAAGGAAGAGATTCTTAAGGCGATGCAGGAAACGGACTTAACTAAATTTGTTGGTTTTTATGGTGACCCGCACTTTGATGAAAACGGTCAGACGCACCCCTACATGTCTGTTTTACAATATCAGGATGGTAAGCGTGTGGTTGTGTATAGTCAGGGAGAATAAAAACCAAGATTGTTTTTGTGTTTTCTGTTGACCGCAATGGTGAAAGATATTGGCGAGATATTTTTCACCTATCCACCGCCGGTCTTGCAGGTGGAAATACTCAAGGGGCCGGCTGTATGAGGCCGCTGGGAATACCGACAGTGTCGGATAGAATCGCCCAACAGACAGTCAAACAGGATTGGAGCCTGAATTAGAAAAGTACTTCCATCCGTACTCCCATGGTTATTGACCTGGAAAGTCTGCTCTGGACGCAGTCGGTAAGGCCCGCAAGAACTGCTGGAGATGCATCCTGAAAAGACAAAGATGGTCTATTGCAAGGATGAAGACCGGCGTATGGAGTATGTCCTGACAAGCTTCGATTTTCTGGGCTATACATTTCAAGCTCGAAGATCAAAGAATAAATGGGGGAAATACTTCATCAATTCTTCTCCTGCGATCAGCAATGAAGTGGCTAAGGAGATCCGGCAAACCTCTCGAGGCTGGAACTGGGCTGTGTGTAGTGACAAAAGCCTGGAGGATCTATCCCGAATGTTCAACCCCGTCATTCAGGTTGGATTAACTACTACGGGAGGTTTCACAAATCCGCCCTGTATCCGACCTTGAGATGTCTGAATCGCCGGTTGATGATCTGGGCAGTAAGGAAATACAAACGCCTAAGAGGACATCGAAGGAGGGCGAGTCACTGGTTGGATCGTATAACACGAAGACAGCCATATTTGTTTGCTCATTGGAAATTACTCTATGCAATGGCTGGGTAATAGGAGCCGGATGAGCGGAGACATTCACGTCCGGTTCTGCGAGAGCCTGAGGGGGAAGTTCCCTCGGGCTACTCGACTTGTGATCACCGTAGGCGGTCATCATACGAAACGAGGCTGGACATCCTCCAAAAATGTCAGAAGGATGTGGATGCCCGCTGACCCCAAAAAGGCGGCAAGACCTATTACGGTTAGAAAAACCATATCAGCATTGATGTGAAAAACAAATTTATTCGGAGCTATGCCGTGACAGATGCCTCGGTGCATGACAGCTATGTTTTTAAAATGCTTCTGGATAATACCAACAGCAGCCGGGATGTATATGCGGATTCTGCTTATAGATCTGCTGAATCTGTGAAACACCTCAATGAGAAAGGTTATAGGCCGCATCTCCAACGCAAAGGCAGCCACTATAAAAAAGTTGACGGAATGGGAGAAACAGGGAAACCGCACCCGAACAAAAATCCGCTGTCGGGTGAAACATGTCTTCGGAGTTCAAGCCATGACCGCCGGCAACCTGATACTCAGGACGATCGGTCTTGTCAGGGCAAAGGCAAAAATCGGACTGAGAAACCTGGTTTACAATATGAATCGGTACAAAATATTGGCCGGAAATGGGATTTAGTTAAGCGACGTGGGGAAAAGTCCCTGAGCGGGACTTTTTTGACCCGTTCATCGACTCTCTATTGACTGACACTGATGAAATTTTTCGAGATAGAGTGTCTTTTCCACTAGTGGCAGACATGGTTCCTTGTAATTCTATCTTAAATTCCAGTTATTCGAAGTGCCCTATAGTAGGAAAGGTGCCACTCAGGGTATTAACGAAGCTGATGGAGGAAATATAGTGAAAGCAGCAAGAAAAGTGCGAATAAAGACGATATTAACCGGCGGGGTTGTCATAACCATGGAAGATCCGGTTGAAGCCCATGAGCTTGATATAGCCATCAGTGATGGGCTTATTTTTGCGGTGGGAACACGGGAAGAGATCGCCGGTTTGAAGGAAGCAGATACGAAAATTATTGACGTGGGCGGTCAAACTATCATGCCAGGCCTGATTGATTCGCATAACCATATGACTCTTTTCGGGCACAATCTGAAAGCGGTCAATCTGAGTCCCTCCCACATCAGTAATATTGAAGAACTGCTATATAGTCTGCGTAAAAGGGCTGAGGAGACAAAGCCGGGCGACTGGATCAAGGCATGGGCTATGGATGAAACACGGCTGGCGGAGAAACGATATCCTACAAAAGCGGAATTGGATGAGGCGTGCCCGAACAACCCGGTCAGCATAATGCGAACCTGTATGCACGTGATGATAGTCAATTCACGCGCCATGGAATTGGCTGGGATTACGGCAACATGTTCTAATCCCCCCGGTGGAGAGTTGGTCAGAGATGAACAAGACTGTCCAAACGGTATTCTCTTTGAACTTGGTGCCATGAACCTGATCGACAAAGCCATACCCCATGCGACACCAGAATCATGTGCTGATGCACTGGAAAGAGCCTCTGGCGTATACGTCAGCGAAGGAATCACCACGACGTCAGAGGCGGGTGCGGGATGGACCGGAAACCCGAATGAAACAGCAGGATTTCAGGTAGCTTGCCAACGGGGTCAGCTTACCCCCCGCGTCTGCATGGGAATCATGGAAAGCACCTACAACCTGTTTCCCAAAGATAAAGGAACAGGTCTGTTTACTGGTTTCGGCAATGATGCATTATGGATCGGAGCAATCAAATTCGTTGCCGACGGTGGTATTGGTGCAAGAACGGCCTATATGAGCAAACCCTATGAAGGATCGGACTACTGCGGTGTCCTCGCAGAAGATCCCGCAAGCCTGAAAGAACGGATGGAAATCGCGCATAAGGCGGGATTTCAGATCTCCGTTCACGCAATCGGTGACAAAACCATCGAAATCGTTCTGGATATTTATGAAGACATCTTGTCACGATACCCCAGGCACGACCACCGCCACCGAATAGAACATATGGCAGTCTCTCGACCCGACTTGCTGGACCGGATGAAGAAACTCAACATCACAGCTGTCGTTCAGCCAGGCTTCATATACTATCTGGGAGATAGTTGGATCAGCAATATAGGGACCGAACGTCTTAAAAATACTGTAGCTATAAAGACCATGATGGAGAAAGGAATCACCGTTGCTGCGAGCTCAGACCGCCCAGTAACTGACGGAAATCCATGGTACATTATGTGGGCGGCAGTAGTCAGAAAGACAATTGGTGGTAACACTATCAGCCCTGAAGAATATATCAGTGTTCAAGACGCACTTAAATTATATACCGTAAATGGTGCCTACTCCCATTTTGCTGAGGACCGTCTGGGCACCATCCGTTCGGAAAAATATGCGGACCTGATTGTTCTTGATCAGAACCCGTTGGCCATTGATCCGACGCTACTCAAAGATATTCAGGTCAAAAAAACTTTCATTAATGGCGAATTAGTGTTTGAATGTTGATCCATGTATTGCTGTGTTTGGCAGTGAACTTTATATGCAAGCATCAGATAGACACATAGGACAATACAGATCTACGCAAGGACTGCATTTTTTTACATCTTTAGAAATGACTTTTTTATTGAGGTCCGTGAGTTGAACAGCCTTGGTTATGTGCAAAAATTTAACCGAAAATTGCTCATCAAAAATGATAATAGAAGAAAGGAGATACTATGAAAAAGCCCCCGAACGCTGATTGACTGTCATACCCCATTGGTGTGACCGTTGGTTGTCTAACTCATAACCAACGAAAGGGGCCAAGAATGATTTACATCGGAATAGACATCAGCAGCAAGAGCTTTATGGTACACGCGATCGATGAGAAAAAAAAGTGATTTTTAACGAGGAAATCAAACCAACCCGTGGTGGATTGAAAGAAATGATTGAGAAATTGGGTAAGCAGACAAAACTTGTGGTTTTTGAAGCGGGAAATCAACTAAAATGGGCTGCTCTGACCTTGTTAAAACTACCCGGTGTTCACACCCATGCTGTCCACCCCAATGGAATTAAACGGATTAACCAGAGCAGCACCAAGACAGATAAAATCGATGCAAAAAAACTGGCTCATCTCGCACAGGGAGATATGCTGCCGCGTGAAGTTCACATTGTCGAAGAAGAGGCAAGAGGGCTTCATGAATTGATCAGCACCAAACATACCCAGCAGTGCAAACGGGTGACCCTGATTAATGCCATGCGCGGGATGCTAAGCTCACCCAGGGGATAATCCAATTTGAAAACAAAGGAATTGAGTTGTTGGAAAGCATTCCTGGCATAGGGCAACTGACGTCAAGGGTTATTATCGGTGCGGTTAACGATATAACGCTCTTCGACAGCAAGAAGTATCTGGCAAAGTACGAAGCCCTGACTCCACGCATTTATCAGAGTGGCAATGTCACTCGATTGGGCCGGGCCGGATCAGCCGGGATGGCCGTAACGAAATAAGACGGGTTTTATTGCAGTGCGCTCATGCTGTGGCAAGAACCTAAAGCTCAGAGGCGCAAGCGTTAAGGGATTTTTTTGATAGGTTTAAAAAATGACGGAGAAAAAAGATAGCCAAGGTCGTGCTGGCAAGGAAGCTGTTGACCCCTGTCTATGGCGTATTAAAAAGTAAGAAAGTATACGATCCTGCAGTCTTAATGGAGTCAGTAAGCTGATATGATTCGATGAAGCTGGACTTCATTGATGGTCCAACGAAATGAGGCAAGCCCGCATTTTTCTTGATATGGCCAAATCGCTCTGGAGATTGGAACGACTTATTTGAACCGGAATGTTGAGTATAAAGCTCGAATGGGAGGTTAACTAAATCATCATGTTTTGGAGGACCTCGTAGCCTGCACAATTGAATTTATCAAGGGTCAAGATGAACGCCTTCGGCGCCCTTGGCAAACCCAATTGTTCCGGCTACGAGGGTTGGCAAGAGATGAAATGGTTCATCTCTTTTACTAAAACGTAAAAGCATATGCCAATAGGATAAAACGACTGTTGGCAAATGCTTTTTCATGGGAGGAAAAAATGAGGAAAGCGCCGGATGCTGAAATAGTATTAATGAATGCAAATGTTATTACCATGGATAAAAATAACCCAAGAAGTGAAGCAATTGCCATTAAGGATGGAAAATTTGTTGCTGTGGGTAGTTATAATAAAATTAAAGAATGTATTGGAAAAAAGACGGAAATCAAAGATCTTGAAGGATTAACAGTCATTCCAGGTTTCAATGATGCTCATAATCATATAACCCAATTTGGATGGTGGAGAATAATTTAAATTTAAGAAATGCTTCAGCTAAAACTATTCCCGATGTTCTTAGTCTTATTGAAAAACAGGCAAAGCAGCAACCCAAAGGTACATGGGTCATGGTAGAAGGTTATAATCAGAATACCTTAGATGAGAAAAGACATATTACTTTTTGGGATATAGATAAAGTTGCTCCTGATCATATTGTGTGTTTGCGACATGTTAACATGAATATGTATGTATTAAATAGTAAGTTGCTTGCTCTGATGGGCATCAATCGGGATAGTTCTGATTTTGAAGATGCTGAAATTGTAAAAGATCCGAATACGGGTGAACCAACAGGACTTCTCAATTCTCATCCTTCATGTGCTCAACTTAATAAACTTATTCCTAAAGTATCTCGTAAAAAATATTTGAAAGTATAAATTGGGTTAACAAGCTCTTTTTATCTCAGGGGATAACAAGTGCAACTGATGCTGGAATTGGTATGAATGAATATCCTGGTGAGATAGGTGTTTATCAGGACGCAATTGAAAATAATATATTTAATGTAAGACTTAATTTGGCTGTATATAGCAGGGCATTTATTGATTTCGAGCATTTGGAAGAACAATTGAAGGAAATTGAAAATAAACTTTTAACTTTTGGCATGCGTTCTGGCTTTGGTAATGAGAGGCTGCGTATTGGTCCATTTAAGATTGTTCTCGATGGCCCATTGAGTGGAGGAGGAATGGCTACGCATGAACCATATGGTATAGATCTCGATAATCAAAGTACAGGTGTAATGGCTATTGAAGGTAGAGAGTTAACAAAACTTGTTTCTGTAGTTCATTCTTTAGGATGGCAGGTATCAATCCATGCGATTGGGGATCGGGCAATTGACGAAGCCCTAGATGCATACGAAGAGGCGTTAAAGGAAATCCCAAAGAAAAATCATCGGTTTCGAATTGAACACACATATATGCCAACGAGATTAGCAATGGAGAGAGCCAAAAAACTTGGAGTTTCTTTTGTCATGCAGCCAGGTTTTATATACGAATTAGGCGATAGTTTTATAAGACATCTAGGAAAAAACAAATCAGCTAAAACTTTTTCCTTGAGAACGCTCCTTGAAAAAAATATCTCGATAGCCTTTGGTTCTGACCGTCCCGTAACAAGTATAATGAGCGGTGCTCCCTTGCTGGGAATTCATGCAGCAGTCAATCAAAAGACTTCAAGTGGGCAACTTTATAATATACCACAAAGAATACTACCCGAACGAGCTTTACGTGGCTATACTATCGATGCTGCATATACAAGTTTTGAAGAAAATATTAAAGGTTCTATTGAAGCGGGGAAATTAGCTGATATTACAATTTTGGATGAAGATTTGACTAATATAGAACCCGAGCGGATTAAAGATATTCAAGTGATGGCCACTATGATTGGAGGAGAGTTTTTATATGAAAAATGAACGTAACTGTCCAGCTCAATTGAGTTATTGTCAAATATTGTGTATGGCAATAGGTGCCAGAAGACGAACTTGAGTTGACACCTAGCGGTGGACGGGATATGTCGATAAGAATGAGACACATTTTTCGGGAGTGTTCAAAATTCTGTGTCACGGTTTATCGTCCAGATTTACTTCTTCAAATAGCGGAAGTGGAAGACGGCCCCCGAGAATGGGCACACCAAAATCTGCCCGTCGGAGGGGGTTGTCTTTCGCTGGAGCGGCTCCAATCACACCCCAATCTTTTCTGATAACAAATGCCTTTCATTTGGTATTGACTCAGAGCTTAGCACATTGTTCGTTTTTGGGGACCACCGTACCCATATACCGGATCGTTAGTGCGGTCGAAATCAAGAATCAAATTTTTCGGGGGTTTTTTGGAAGATTCAGTTAACACGTCAACCAGTACCTCGCTGATATGCCATAGCGCTCTCTGGGATGTGCTGTTTGCCATTCGTCAGATCAGAGTGGTGGGTGGCTTACAAGGTTCAAGTCGCTGCCGACAGTCGTCTGGACAGCAGCGTCATTGAGCAGTGAATCGTAAACACTGAAATCCTCATAGCCCAGGGCAAGTGTATATATGCGCTGTTGGAGCATTGTATGCTTGGTGTTCTTGTTGGAACGTCTGTCAGGAACTCCTGCCGCAATGCGATTTATCAAATTCAGCCTCCGGTAAGCTTCCCCTATCAGGATGCCCCCGAAGTCTGAGGCGATTTCTTTTCCTGAGAAATCTGCTTATACTTTTCGGCCTCGGCAGCTTGAAAATCAATCGATTTCATATTGCAAAGCGGCGTGTCAAAATATCTGTTATTTTTAAGCATAACTATATGGAATATATATAAAATATAAATTCAATGCCTTTTTATAGAATATCTGTGATCGTTCTGTAGAGTTGTTCTTTTTACATCCTTTCTTTCACCTTTTTCAGGTGATTAATTTTTTTTATAATACTCTTGACAAAATAAAAGCATGACTATAATGTATGCCAAAATCAATTTGGTATACCAAGATAGTTTCAAAATTTTGTTTCTGGAGGTTTGATCATTATGGGTAATAGTCATACGGCGATAGTTCGTGTTGGCCTTGCACAAATTCAGGTAGAGCTTGGCAAAAGAGAGAAAAATAAAGAATCTGTAAAATCCTGGATGGAACGTTATTATACGCCTTCTGATATTCCTACTGCGGTTGTTTTGCCGGAATTGTGGGATGTCGGTTACGCACTTGGTTCCGTACCGGAACTTGCAGATCCAGATGGGAAGGAGGCTGCCGAGTTCCTATGTGATTTGGCACGACAACACAATACTTGGTTTATCGGTGGTTCAATAATGGCCAAAGACGGAGATAAGTTTTATAATCGGGCCCAGGCTATTAATTCTTCCGGAGAACTGGTTTCTGAATATAACAAAGTACATCTTGTTCCATTTATCACAAAGGAAGATGATGTTTTCTGCCGTGGGAATGAGACCGCTATTTTCGACTTCTGCGGTGTGAAAGCTGGAAGTATTGTCTGTTATGACATGCGGTTTCCGGAATGGGTAAGGGTCTATGCCCTTGAGGGCACAGAAGTGCTTTTTGTATCCGGGCAATGGACCGCTGACCGAATCAGTCTCTGGAAAACAATGCTTTGTGCCCATGCAATTGAAAATCTTATGTATGTGGTTGCAACCAACTGTTGCGGTCCTTCCGGTGACATTTTTGTTTGGTGGTGCATCTCTTGTCTGTTCTCCGGGAGGGGAAGTCCTGTATGAAGCAGGAGATACTCCAAGCGGTGGATTTGTGAACCTGGATGTGTCAACCGTCACAAGTTCCAGAGATTTTTTGCAGGTTTTTGGCAAACGAATACCTTCGCTATACACGAAGTTGGTCGAATAGAATGCGGCTGTGACGGATAGGGGTGGAAAACAATATTTTTTATAACTCTTTGCAGTAGATGAGGTAAAATTATGCTTCCAAAGCAAAAGCATGTGAGAGTGGGGGTTGTTCAGGCAGCACCTGTTTTTATGAATGCAGAGAAAACACTGGAAAAAGCCCTTGGCTTGATCGCAGAAGCTTCTGAGAAAGGGTGTGAGCTTGTCATGTTTCCTGAAAGCTATATTCCCTGCTACCCAAAGGCAGTAACATTTGGCTCTGTGATTGGATGGCGAACTCCTGCCGGCAGAAGGGATTGGCGACGATATTACGAAAATTCCGTTGATGTTCCTGGTCCTATCACTGAGAAACTATCTGTTGCTGCAAAAAAACATAAAATTTATCTAACCATGGGCGTGATGGAGCGAGGAAGCGGGACAATTTACTGCTCCGTCATCTTTTTCGGACCGGATGGCTCTTACCTGGGCAAGCACCGGAAAGTAAAACCTACAGCAGGAGAACGGGTTGTCTGGGGGGAAGGCGACGGGAGCACCCTCACAACGGTCCAGGCCCCCTTTGGTAAGTTTGGTGCAGTGATCTGCTGGGAAAATTATATGCCCCTTATGCGTGCAGCCATGTACAGCAAAGGAATTAATATTTATCTGGCACCAACAGCGGATTATAGGGAAACATGGCTTTGTTCAATGCGCCATATCGCCCGGGAAGGCGGATGCTTTGTTTTGAGTTGCAACATGTGTTATTCCGTCGATGATTACCCGGATCACCTTGAAACTGTTGTCCCGGCGGAAGATGTTCCTGAAGGGATTATTAATAACGGCATCATGACCAATGGCGGGAGCGCCATCATCAGCCCTTTTGGCGAGTACCTTGCTGGCCCTGTTTTTGACAAGGAAAAAATTCTTGTGGCAGACCTGGATATGGACATGATCCCTGAAGCAAGACTTGATTTTGATCCTGTTGGTCATTATTCAAGGCCTGACATTTTTTAAACTTACAGTAAACGAAGAAGTACAAGCAAGTGTTACATTCATAAATGGCAATTGTAAGATAGACGACGATGACGAATGATTTTTTTTATCTTTAATATCAAGGAGAATTTTCCAATGAAAAAGGATTTTAATGCACTTCTATCATTAATGGTTGGTGTGATTGTATTATTTCTGGCTGGGACTACATATGCAAAGACAGAGATTAAGCTTGGCCATAGTGCACCTGTTTTTGGAGATAAAACAGAAATAGCCTGTCAGGCATTTAAAAAATATGTTGAAACCAATTCAAGTAGTGAAATCCTGATCAACATTTTTCCGAATAATCAACTAGGAAACGAAAGAGAACTCTTGGAAGGCCTTCAGATGGGAACGGTTGAAATGGCAGCCATTACAACAGGTTCGTTCCCCACCTTCTATCCGGAGATCATGGTACTCGATATCCCCTATCTGTTTTCATCCAGTCCTGTGGCCTGGGCGGTTCTTGATGGACCTTTCGGCGATCAGCTGAGAAAAGGTTTCCTGGCCAAAACACACGTAAATCTTCTTGCATTTGGCGAAAACGGATACAGGAATTTTACCAATTCAGCCAGACCGATTAAAACGCCTGAAGATCTTAAAGGGTTGAAAATCCGTACAATGGAGAATCCTGCTCACTTAGCGATGATGAAAGCCATGGGCGCTATACCAACACCCATGCCATATGGTGAGTTATATACAGCACTGGCTCAGCACGTAGTTGATGGACAGGAAAATCCGATTTCACTTATCAAAGCATCAAAATTTTATGAAGTGCAGAAATACCTGACGGTTGATGGTCATGTTTACAGCCCCCACGCACTCCTGATCAATGACTCGTATCTGAACAATCTCTCCGAACCACTCAGGAAGATCATTGTTGAAGGTGCTAAAGTCTGGCAGAAAACTCATCGAGAGTACAGTGTCAAACAAAACAAGGAAGGGCTTGACGATATTAAAGCCAGCGGCACAGAAGTTTACACAATTAATGCTGATGAGCTGGCTCTTTTCAGAAAAGCCACATCAAAAATCGTTCCGATTATCGAAAAAGAAGTTGGGAAAGAGCTTGTCGCTCAGGCATTGCAATATGTCGCCGAAGCTGAAAAGAAACAGTAAAATTACTATAGGAGGCCCACGTGGTGTTTCTTGAAAAATTGAACTCCGTATAACGCAGTTCGAGAAATTTGCCTTGGCTTTCCTGCTTTGCATGGTCATGGTGGTCACCTTCTGGGGCGTACTCGATCGTTTTGTCTTCAAATTAGGTTCCATATGGGTGGAAGAACTTGCTAGATATACTAGCGTGTGGGCTGCCTTTGTCGGTGCCGGTCTGGGTGTTAAGACCGGTGCCCATATAGGGGTAGAGGCGTTTGTGGTTATACTGCCGGAACGATATCAAAAATGGCTTTCTCTGATTGCAAATCTGGTGGGGTTGGTATTCTGTGTCGGAGTTGTCTGTATCTGCTTCGATTTTTTGCCAAAACTGTATATGAGCAAGCAACTGTCTCCTGCAATTCGCATCCCAGTCTGGTGGGCCTATGCATCAGTCCCTGCAGGATGTGTTTTGATGGCCTTTCATTATATCATTAAAATTATTCTTCCGTTCTATAACAGAATGGAAAATTTTGGGGTATCAAAATGATGATTAAGATTCTGGCCATCTCCCTTCCCATCTTCATCCTAATGAATGTCCCGCTGTCAATCTGCATAGGAGGGGCTTCATTATTGACGTTGTGGATTTCAGAAAAAGTTCCTCTTCTTCTCCTGCCTCAACGAATGTTTACCGGAGTTGATTCGTTTACCCTTCTGGCAATACCCCTTTTCATGATTGCCGGAAGATTAATGGAAAGGGGCGGTATCTCAAAACGCCTGATTGATCTGGCCATGAACATTGTCGGCAGCACTTACGGTGGGCTTGCTCATGTTGCAATTCTTTCATGCATGTTCTTTTCCGCAATATCGGGGTCTGCGCCGGCAACTGTTGTGGCAATCGGTACCATCATGGTTCCAGCGATGGTAAAAGAAGGTTATGACAAAACCTTTGCCGTTGCATTAATGGCTGCGGCAGGTATTGTGGGGGTAATCATTCCCCCGAGTATCCCATTTGTGTCCTATGGGGTTTCCATGGGCGTCTCAATCGGAGAACTCTTTGCCGCCGGTACTATCCCCGGTTTCATCATGGGAATGAGCCTCATGTGCGTGTGTTATATTTATTGCCGAAAGAGGAATCTGAGGGGGCCTTTAAGGTCTCCTGGATTGGATTTTTCAAGGCGTTGAAAGAATCGATATGGGGCTTGATGATGCCGATTATCATCCTTGGTGGAATTTATGGTGGTGTTTTTACTCCAACTGAATCTGCTGCAGTTGCATGTGTTTACGGATTGTTGGTGGGCATTTTTGTTTATAAGGAACTGACCATCAGTGAGACTATAACCAGTTTTTGGGAAGCCGGAATAACATCGTCCATGGTACTCTTGATCATCAGCTGTGCGACAGCCATGGGTTGGATACTGACCGCTGAAAGAATTCCTGTCCTTATTGCGGAATCCATATCTTCTTTCGCGACATCACATTTCTCATTGCTATTGCTGCTGAATTGCATACTATTATTTACTGGCTGTTTTATGGAGCCTAATGCTGCTATCATCATCTTAGGGCCTATTTTTTTGCCTCTTTTGATGAAATTCGATATAAATTTGATTCATTTCGGGGTTGTCATGGTTGTAAACATGGCAATTGGCATGATGACGCCTCCACTTGGAGTAAACCTTTTTGTGGCAGGTTCCCTCCAGGGAGAAGTAGCATTCAAGGATATTGTTATAAAAACCCTTCCTTTCCTTGGGGTACTACTGTTTGATCTGATGCTTTTTTCGTATTTGCCTGAACTGTCGCTTCTGGTTTTGCGATTTTTGTAGGGATGTTCTCGGACAATAGAGGGAAGCTGGTTACATTATAGATTGATTTTGATTTTGGATCGCGAATAGTGTTTGTTTTGAAACTATTTATAAAAAATTAAAGGAAATTGTTGTGAGGCAAGAGAATCAAAAATTGTCCAGCAAAATCTACACGGAAATTAAAAAAGATATTGTTGAATTGAGAATCCCGCCAGGAAGTGTTCTTAATGAGCGTGAGCTTGTCAAACAGCTCGGCGCCAGCCGCACTCCGATTCGGGAGGCTATCATCAAGTTAACTCAGGAAAACTGGCTTGTGACGTCAGACAGATGCAGCGTAAAAGTGAAAGATATTTCGCCAAAAACGGTTAAAGATATTTTCCAGTTCAGGGAAATGTTTGAATCATTTGCGTTGATGGTTACTGTTGAACGCCAGGAAAAACGAAGTCTGGCAGGTAAATTGGATTCAGTTGTTAGATTGATGGAAAATTATATCGGAAACCGCAGGGAGTTCATCAAAGCAGATTTAGAGTTTCATACCACTATCGTTGGAAATGTAAATAATGATTTATTACAGAATGTATGGCTCACCATTTGTGATGAATTAACACGGATTGCTATTTTTCCATGGATGAAATGCGTCAGCCAGAGATAATCATCAAAGAGCATAAAGAAATTATCCAGGCCCTGTGGGAAGGTAAGTCAGACATGGTTTTAAATACACTGAAGCAGCACTATGGAATGATTATGAATGGCTTCGACAGGTGTTTTGCTAATATTTCAAAGAGTAAGGAGATAAGTCAGAATGGCTAAATTTACAATAGGTTTTTACAGTATGTTCAACCGGGGCATTTGGGATATGGAGAAGCCTTTGTTTGAACCTTTTGATGTTCAGGTCCTTATAGCAGACGAGAAATCTGAAAAGGAATTGATTGCCATGCTTGATGTGATAGATGTTTTAATCGTGTCAAACAATAACATCACAGCAGAGCATATCGGTATGATGAAAAAATGTAAATTGATTGCCAGGCAAGGAGTTGGGCTTGACAGCATTGATATAGAGGCTGCAACAGCAGCAGGTATTACCGTCTGCAATGTCCCGGGAGGCAGCGTTGAAGAGGTGGGGGATCATTCAACGGCTCTTTTCGCATCGCTTGCACGAAATGTTGTTTTTTACAACAATCACATAAAAGTGGATCGGAAATGGGATCATCAGAGCCTGCCGCCAGTAAAAAAAATGAAGGAGATGATCCTTTTTATGGTAGGATTCGGGCGCATAGGCCAGCATGTGGCTGAAAGGTCGGCACCGCTTTTTGGTGATATCATTGTCTTTGATCCCTGGGTAAGTTCTGTGGTGACTGATTCCAAAGGGGTTAGAAAGATTGAAACACTGGAGGAGGGATTAAAAAATGCTGATATAGTTAGTTTGCATCTCCCATTCAGTGAATCATCAAAACATATAATCAACAAGGAAACCTTGAAATTGATGAAGCCGGATGCCTATTTTGTCAATATGGCAAGAGGGGCTCACGTTGACTCGGATGCTTTGAATGAAGCCCTAAACAATAACGTTATTGCCGGTGCGGCACTGGATGTGCTTGAAAACGAGTTAGACGCAGAAAAAGGTGATTTTACTCACCCGATTTACAGCAACCCAAAAGTGATCCTAACACCCCATGTGGGGTGGTATGGAATTGAATCAAGAAGAACTGCCCGGGTTGTTGCGGCAGAAGCTGTGGCGGATTTCCTGGAAGGGAAAAATCCGCGCAACAGGGTCAACTGAGTCAAATCCATTGCCTAATATGACCTGTCTGTTTGCTCTGGCGATAGACAGGTGCACAAGGCTTGGGCGTTAAGACATCGTTTGGAGAAAAACAGTGGGAAACTAAGAGGAGCGGATCGGGGCTCGATTTAACAGGATCCGGCCGTGATGTTTTTTGGTCATGGCGCAAAAATTGCTTGCTATTTCATGTGAGATTTAAATTCAAAAAATGGGAGGTTGACATGAGTGAGGTAAAGCAGGCCCTGTATTCCATATTTCCCCGGGACCGGGTCAGTGATGACCCGGCCATACTAGCCGGATATGCGGCGGACAGTGCGACCCTGCCGGGATTTGCCACATCTCCGGCCTATGTGGTGCTGCCACAGACAACCGATGAGATCGCCCACCTGGTACAGGTCGCCCACCGTTCCAGAATACCGCTGGTGCCCATGGCCAGGGGATCGAATATCGCGGGCATGTCCGTCGCGGTGCAGGGCGGGATCGTGGTGGATTGCCGGATGATGAACCGGATATTGGAGGTCAATACAGCGTCCGGCTATGCCCTGGTGGAGCCCGGGGTCACGTTTCATCAACTCAGCGCCGCCCTGGCGCCGGAACGGTTTTTCTGCCATCTGCCCACGGCATCGGGCGGGTCCAGTGCCCTGGCCAATTATATGATGCGGCCCTCCGGGAATTTCACGGCCCGCTGGGATCCTGATCCCCTGCTGTCCCTGGAAGTGGTTACTCCGGGGCAGGGGGTGATACGGACCGGTTCGGCAGCGTTTGAAAATGCGGGCTGGCGGGCCAGATATCAATGCCTGCCGGATCTGACAGGCTTATTTGCCAACTCTTTCGGTACACTGGGCGTGGTCACAAAAGGATCGGTCAAAATTTTTGACCGGGGAGAAACGGATCGGGTGCTTTTTTCGCGGTTTAATGACCTGTCCGCGGCGGCGGAATATATGAAACTGATTGTGCGGCGGCAGCTGGCCGAGAGCGTGACATTCTGGACCTGGGGATGGAACCTGTTCCATGAAATGAGTTTGTCCAAAGATATCGAGATCCCTGAACAGATGCTCAAGCAAGACCAAAAAACCCCGCCGGACGGCATGCCATTCGGAATCGCATCAGCGCGATTGTCCGGATATGAGGAGGTGGTGGACGTCCAGGCAGCCCGCTGCGGCCGGATTGCCCGTGAGCTGGGCGGTGATCTGCTGGACGGGGAAGAAGCCGCAAATATCCATCCGGGATGCACCCGTTACCTTGAGGCGTATTTCGGCCAGGGGATCCACATTAAACCCGGTGAAGAATCCCAGATCAGGGCCGGGCTTCACCTGTCCGGTTGCCTGGTGACGGTACCGCCTGAAAATGTGACCGCCCTGGAGGAATATATGTGGCATCTCGCCCGAAAAGAGTTTGAGCCCCCCTATTTTTACCGGGTCCTGCCCTATAATCATGCCCGGGAGTTCTTTTTTGCCTTTGTGGTGTATGTCAGGGGATCACTGGAGGATCGAAGGGATTATCTGCGGCATATCAAATCCATTTATCATCAGCTGTATATTGATCTGAGAAACAAATTCGGGGCCGTCATGTTCAGGTTCCGCAAGTATCCGGAAATGCTCTCCTACACCGGCGGATACGGCACCCTGCTGAAGGATATCAAAAAGCAGGCAGACCCTTATAATATCATGAATCCGGGAATGCTGATTTTTTAAAAAGGAAACAAAAGATGACCAAGCATATTGATATGACCAAAGAGGAATATACTTCGCTGTTTAAATGCACGCGCTGCGGTCAATGCACCTATGGGAAAGAGGCAGCTGAATTTACCGTGCTGTGTCCGGTCCATAAAAAAAGGCCATTTTTTTTCTTACAGTGCGGGCGGGATGATGCAGATCGCCAGAAATTTGTATGAGGGCAAGATCGATTATTCAAATTCATTGAAAGACATCGCCTATTTGTGCACCACCTGCGGGGTTTGTGAAATCAACTGCGGGGTAATTGAAAACCATCTGGAGATCGTCGGTAAGATCAGAAAACACCTGATGGGTATGGATTTCCCCCAATCAAAGACCCTGTCCCAGGTAACAGACCGGATTACGGTGAACAAAAACCCTACGGGTATCCCCATGAGGATCGTACCGCCTGGCTTCGAAAAGATTCAAAACGGGTCGATGATCCCGCAGCTGATATCTTTTACTATACCGGATGTGTCTCTGCCTATGATCAAAAAGCCGTTCCCAAGGCCCTGGACGGTATTTTGTCAAAACTGGATATTCCCTATACCGTATCAAAGGAGGAGCAGTGCTGCGGCGGCCCCCTGTTTTTTGCCGGGTTGGTTGAGCAGGCCGCTAAACTGGCAGTCCACAATATCAGCGTGATTAAAAAAACCGGCGTCCGGACCGTGGTAGCCTCCTGCCCCACATGTGCCCTGATGCTGAAAAAATATTACCCCAAATGGACCGGTAACCCCCTGCCGTTCAAGGTTCTCCATACCATGGAATACCTGGAGGAATTAAGGGCGCAAAAAACGCTTACACCGGGAGCCTTGAAAGAAAAAACCCGGGCGGTCTATCATGATTCCTGTCATCTGGGCCGGGGACTAGGGGTGTATGATGCGCCCAGAAAACTGCTCAACGCCATTGAGAATGTTGAACTTGCAGAGTTTGATCTTTGTGATGAAAATTCCATGTGCTGCGGTGGCGGGGGGATGATCCCCGTGCTGAATTCTTCCTTTTCCCTTGAAACGGCAAAAGATCGCCTGGATGCCATGCCAGCGGATTCCCGGCCGGAGAACAAAACGGATTGCCTGGTATCTGCCTGTCCCAATTGCAGGAAAACCCTGGGGCTTGCCGCTAAAAAGGGAAAAACCGGTATCGCGGTCAAAGATGTGTGTGAATTGATTTTTGAATCCATTGCATAGGAGGGATAGGGACTTGCTTTTTGTTAAGGAAAGTATCGAAAATCCCCAAAGCTAATAAC
>LQAJ01000082.1_pt1 | contig 68516 bp, 78 predicted proteins | sample 1535811 | NCBI WGS metagenome assembly LQAJ01 (sample SAMN04331587, study PRJNA305678) | bioreactor metagenome | isolation source: bioreactor_6 inoculated with Wadden Sea sediment 2nd replicate of a... | place: Germany: Wadden Sea, Janssand Flat
AGATGAAATATCAAAGTTTGTAATTACATTTCAAACGAATAATGAAAACAATAATTTAGGTTTAAAGCTGCAAGTAAATCGAGGCGCCAGACTAACGATTGAAGGCGCGTACAAATGTGCGCAACTGATTGAGGCAGGATGAAAGGCGAAGCGTTACGTAGCAGATTTAAAGATAAATGGTGGGGTTCCCGAGTGGCCAAAGGGGGCGGACTGTAAATCCGTTGACTGAGTCTTCGAAGGTTCGAATCCTTCTCCCACCACCATATTTGCGGAAGTGGCTCAGTGGTAGAGCATCGCCTTGCCAAGGCGAGGGTCGCGAGTTCGAATCTCGTCTTCCGCTCCAAAAACTTGCGGGTGTAGCTCAGTGGTAGAGCCCCGGCCTTCCAAGCCGGTTGCGAGGGTTCGATCCCCTTCACCCGCTCCAATTGTGACCCATTAGCTCAGTCGGTAGAGCACCTGACTTTTAATCAGGGTGTCCTGCGTTCGAGTCGCAGATGGGTCACCATTATGGCGCCATAGCCAAGTGGTAAGGCAGAGGTCTGCAAAACCTTTATCCCCAGTTCAAATCTGGTGGCGCCTCCATTACTTGCGCCGTTAGCTCAGCTGGATAGAGTGTCTGACTACGAATCAGAAGGTCAGGAGTTCGAATCTCTTACGGCGCACCAATAACCCTGGGTTGCGAGAGTAACCTGGGGTTTTATTCCCTAAACGGAGAAGCTATTGCATAAGTGCATTGCTAGATGGACTAACATCGAAAATATCTTGATAAGTCATTTATATTTTCTGATAAAAATGCCGGTGTAGCTCAATTGGTAGAGCAACTGACTTGTAATCAGTAGGTCGCGGGTTCGAGTCCCATCACCGGCTCCATTTAATTTAAATGGTGATGAAACACTAAGGTTTTAAAGTTTATAGTACATATTGAACTAATAAACAAATAAATGAATTAATTTAGATTTAAAGACACAAGCAGATCAAGGCGTCAGCCTGATGAAGAAAGATGCGTACAAAGGTACGTAACTGACTGAAGAAGGATGAAAGGCGAAGAAATGCGCAGTGTATTTGAATATAAATGGTGGGGTTCCCGAGTGGCCAAAGGGGGCGGACTGTAAATCCGTTGACTGAGTCTTCGAAGGTTCGAATCCTTCTCCCACCACCAGATTTGCGGGTGTGGCGGAATTGGCAGACGCGCTAGATTTAGGTTCTAGTGTCAATAGACGTGGGGGTTCAAGTCCCTCCACCCGCACCAATTTAATTTTTGAGTATTACCAGCATTAACTTGCGGAAGTGGCTCAGTGGTAGAGCATCGCCTTGCCAAGGCGAGGGTCGCGAGTTCGAATCTCGTCTTCCGCTCCAGAAAATCTGCGGGTGTAGCTTAGTGGTAAAGCACCGGCCTTCCAAGCCGGCTACGAGGGTTCGATTCCCTTCACCCGCTCCATCTATTTGGCGCCATAGCCAAGTGGTAAGGCAGAGGTCTGCAAAACCTTTATCCCCAGTTCAAATCTGGGTGGCGCCTCCATTACTTGCGCCGTTAGCTCAGCTGGATAGAGTGTCTGACTACGAATCAGAAGGTCAGGAGTTCGAATCTCTTACGGCGCACCAATAAAGACTAGATTGCAATTGCAATCTGGTCTTTTTTTTATTTTTTGAACAAGGATTGGCTTGATCAAAAACAAGACATGTCAAATCAATGTACACGATTTTAATATTTACTAACTTAGATAAATGAACTAACAATCCCCGTACATGTTGAAAATACTAGATTTAGAATTAATGTTGCAAGTTGGCATAGGACTTGCAATACTTAAAGACAAATCAAATTTGTCCAAGTATTTATACAGATATACAGGAGGAATGTAATGAGAGATGTGGTTATTGTCAGTGCCGTAAGAACACCAATAGGGAGTTTTGGTGGTGCACTTGCATCATTAAGCGCTGTCGATCTAGGGGTAATTGCTGCAAAAGAAGCACTTGAAAGAGGGCATGTGAAGCCAGAAATGGTTGATGAAGTATTAATAGGCAATGTGCTTCAAGCTGGGTTAGGTCAAAATATTGCACGTCAAATTGCTGTTGGTGCAGGTCTGCCATACGAAGTACCTGCCATAGCGATTAATAAGCTTTGTGGTTCAGGACTGCGAACAGTGAGTATGGCAGCACAATTTATTAAGCTTGGTGATGCTAAGCTTATCTTGGCAGGTGGAACGGAAAGCATGTCCAATGCCCCTTATGTTATGAATAAGGCAAGATGGGGCGCTAAAATGGGACATATTTCAGCAGAAGACACCATGATCAAGGATGGTTTGACAGATGCATTCAACGACTATCATATGGGGATAACAGCAGAAAATATTGCCGACCAGTGGTCAATCACACGTGATGAGCAAGATGCTTTTGCCCTACACAGTCAGATGAAGGCCGCTTCTGCCATGGCAGCTGGAAAGTTCAAAGAAGAAATTGTGCCAGTAGCAGTTAAGAACAAACGACAAGAAGTTCTTGTTGACACAGATGAGTATCCAAGAATTGGTGCAACACTAGAATCGCTTCAAAAGTTGCGTCCAGCTTTTAAAAAGGATGGAACGGTCACTGCAGGAAATGCTTCTGGTATTAATGATGGTGCAGCAATGATTGTTCTTGCTGACAAGGCATTTGCAATTGAAAACGGGCTGACTATATTGGCGGAAATTAAATCATATGGTTCAGCAGCACTTGATCCATCTATAATGGGTTATGGACCTGTTCCAGCAACTAAGCTAGCACTTGAACGCGCCGGTTTGGAAGCATCTGATATGGGGCTTGTTGAGGCCAATGAGGCTTTTGCTGCACAATCCATTGCTGTTGTCAGAGATCTGGGCTTTGATGCGAATCGTGTTAATGTCAACGGGGGAGCAATCGCATTAGGCCACCCGATTGGCGCAAGTGGAGCAAGGATTCTAACAACGCTTTTACATGAAATGAAAAAGCAGAATACAAAGTACGGGCTGGCGACCTTATGTATAGGCGGTGGACAAGGTACTTCTGTGATTGTTGAAAATTTTTACAAATGAGAAAAAATAAAAAAGGTTTAATTCTTTGTGGCGCGCGGTCGTGAGGCAGGAGCGTGCGCCACACTCCCTATATACTTTGAATAAAATAGAATGATTTCATGGAGGATATAATAATGAGACTAAAAGATAAAGTTGCTATTGTAACGGGTTCAGCTCGAGGAATTGGTCTTGAAACGGCAAAACGATTTGCAGAAGAAGGGGCAACTGTTGTTATTTGTGACTTAAACCAAGAAGGTGTAGAATCTGCTGCCCAAGAAATCATAAGTGCAGGCGGCAAGGCTATGGGCATTGCTGTGAATGTAACTGATATTAAGCAAGTTGAAGCGGCCGTAGAAGAAACAGTAAAAGCTTATGGTAAATTGGATTGCTTGGTCAATAATGCTGGGATCACTGCAGACAATACACTCCTCAAAATGTCAGAAGATGAGTGGGATCGTGTTATCAATGTTAATTTAAAGGGTGTATATAACTTTGGCCAGGCTGCTGCAAAAGCGATGGCTGATACAGGAGGCACAATCCTTAACACATCAAGTGTGGTCGGCGTTTATGGAAACTATGGGCAAACCAACTATGCTGCCGCTAAGTGGGGCGTTATAGGTATGACTAAAACATGGGCTAAAGAACTCGGCAAAAAAGGCATTCGCGTTAATGCAGTTGCACCAGGATTTATATTAACACCAATGACAGAAAAAATGCCAGACAAAGTATTGGATATGATGAAAGGCAAATCGCCTCTACGAGATTTAGGTCGTCCATCCGATATTGCAAATGCTTTTCTATTCTTGGCATCAGATGAAGCTCGATTTGTAACAGGCACTGTCCTAAGTGTTGATGGTGGCGTTGTTTTATAGTCTTTGGCAAAGAACACCTTATGTTATAAAAAAAATTTTCCACCAAGTGGACATGTCTAAATGTTAGACATGTCCACTTTTATTTGCAGATAAGCTATAGAAAAAAGGTATAGAAAGAGCTTTGTGGGGGTCTTAGCTTTTAATGGTATTCAAATTCCATTAAAAATCCATCAAAAAATAGTCAGGGCCTAATATAATGAAATGTCATATTTATATAATAGTGACTAAACTTTAGACAGTTTTTGAGGTAGAATAAATATGATAGGGTCTCAAAGCAAGCAATACTGTACAAAATATAGATGGTACGAATCTTGCATTAATATAGATACATAGATAAAGAGTCGTTGTTTGAAACACTTGCATATCGGGAGATTACGGAGGGACATACATGGACAATATGAGAATTCATGGTCTGGATACACTAATGGAACATGTCAGAGAAGGCATTATATGCGTGCGTGAGAATGGATCTGTGGTGCTTGCCAATACAAGAGCATGTGAAATCATCGGAATGTCACTTGAGAAAATGAATGGTGTTAATTTAAAATTCAAAGCGCCCTTTTTGGGAATTGGAGATGCAACAGAAAACAAAAAATTCATGCATGAAGACCATGTGACCTATGAAGGGGATGTGTATGTTGTATCGACCTTTCCTATAAGGCTGGAAAATGAAGCATCCATTATCTGCTGTGTGTTTAACAATTTGGTGGCCCATCAAAAGCTAAAGGCCAAAGTTTATGAAGATTCTCGGGATTACGATGTTCTGGATGTCTTAATGAACACTCTCGATGAATGGGTCGTAGTTGTTGATGAAAATGGAATTATTACACGAATGAGCAAGGCCTACAAAGATTTTAACCAAGATCAAAGCCCTGAAGGGAAGCATGTGACCGATGTTATTGAAAACACAAGAATGCATAAGGTCATTGAGGCAGGTGTTCCCGAGCTTAATGATGTTCAGTATATTCGTGGAAATAAAATGGTGGCCAATCGTGTGCCTATCAAGAGAGGCGATCGGGTCATTGGTGCAGTTGGAAAGGTTATTTTCAAAGACTTAAAGGATTTCTATACATTGAGTAATAAAATTTCTACCCTTCAAAGTGAAGTGGCTTATTATAAGGAAGAATTGGGGAGAGCACGGGCTGCAAAATATTCCTTTGATATGATAATTGGTGGATCAGAAGCCACAGAAAAGACAAAGTCCATGGCGAGACGTGCAGCAAAAACAGACTCCAATGTCCTAATCATAGGTGAGAGTGGAACAGGTAAAGAACTCTTTGCCCATGCCATTCATAATGATAGCTCCAGACGATTTGGCCCTTTTGTCAAGGTGAATTGTGCTGCAATTCCTGGAGAACTTTTAGAATCGGAGTTGTTTGGCTACGAAAGCGGTGCTTTTACCGGTGCAAGAAAAGATGGCAAAAAGGAAAATTTGAATTGGCCAACAAGGGCACTATACTTCTTGATGAAATTGGGGAAATGCCGATTGAAATGCAAGTAAAACTTCTTAGGGTCTTACAAGAACGCGAAATAGACCGAGTCGGGGGTCAGGATCCCATAAAGGTTGACGTTAGAATCATTGCTTCAACCAATAAAGTTTTAGAAGATCTTGTGGAAGAGGGGCTGTTTAGGGAAGATCTGTTCTATAGATTGAATGTTATGCGAATAAACTTGACACCAATCAGAGAGCGGATTGAAGAAATACCAAGTATCACCGAAGCCCTTATTGTCAAATTGACAGAAAGGCTTGGCCTATATGTTTCAGGCATTTCACCGGAAGCCATGAATGTTATGATGCGGTATGAATGGCCAGGTAATATTCGAGAGCTTGAAAATGTCCTGGAAAGAGCTATCAATTTGCTAGATGACGATTTATTTATCAAGGCAGCCCACCTGCCTGACAAGTTGATAAAGAATAAGTATAAGGTACGCGCCCATAAGGGAAAACTTCTTCAAAACATTATTGAAAGAAATGGAAAAAGAAATCATTCAACAAACGCTTGAGGAAAATGATTTTAACAAAAACAAGACCGCTAAGATTTTAGGCATTTCTAGAGCAGGTCTATACAATAAAATCAGCCAGTATCATATCAAGCAATAGGATTTGGTGGGCGTATGCAAGCATAAATAATATTTTTATAGCATATTTAACTAAATTTTACGACTTTTAGAACATATGTATAGATATGAGTACATAAATGTGTAAAAAAACTAGACATGAACATAAAGAAATCACAGTCATCTTAAGGCTGTAATATCAAGACTTGTAAAGGGCCTGTCCATTAAATGGACAGGCCCTTTATTTTAGTATGATGCATGGTCGCTCTGAGAGCTTGCAAATACTGGTCTGATATTGTGAATTATTTGGCACGTAGATTGCAATATGTATCTGTGAGTTAAAAAAACGTATTCACAGATGTTTATCTATATTGGGAGGAAAAGATGAAAGTAAAATTTCAAACAGCTAAAGAAGCTGTCGACCAAATTCACGATGGAGCTCATATTGTAACGGGGGGCTTTGTTGGACTTGGCGTTCCAGAAGAAATTGAAATTGCATTGAAAGAAAAATTCAAGGCATGTGCGTCTCCAAAAGATTTAACACTTATATATGCCGCTGGTCAAGGCGATGGCAAAGAACGCGGTCTAAATCACCTTGGTCAAGAAGGTTTAATCAAGAAGGTTATTGGTGGACACTGGGGTCTTGCACCAAAATTAGGCAAGCTGGCCATAGAAAATAAGATTGAGGCTTACAATCTTCCTCAAGGCGTTATATCTCACATGTTTAGAGATATAGCAGCAGGCAAGCCAGGAACAATCACCCATGTTGGCCTAAAAACATTTGTCGATCCACGTCTTGAGGGCGGTCGCATAAATGATTTGACAAAAGAGGATATTGTTGAAGTTCTAGAACTAGATGATAAAGAATACTTAAGATACAAACACTTTAATATTGACTTTGCCTTTCTCAGAGGCAGTTACGCAGATGAAAATGGCAATGTTGTCCTCAGTGAGGAAGCGGTCCCACTTGAATCAACAGCTATTGCTGCAGCATGCAAGAACAGTGGAGGCAAGGTCATTGTACAGGTCAAAGAAGTTGTTAAGACCGGATCACTTGATCCCAAGCTTGTAAAAATTCCTGGAATTTATGTTGACACAGTGGTTGTGGCAGAATCTGATGATAATCATATGCAAACTTATATGAAGCAGTATGATGCTTCATATGCTGGCAACAGAAGAGCCCCTGATAATTCATTCAAGGCTCTGGGACTGAATGAAAGAAAGATTATTGGTCGCCGTGCTGCGATGGAATTGTCATCAAACTCAATCGTCAATTTGGGGATAGGCGTGCCAGAAGCCGTTGCCAACGTGGCAAAGGAAGAGGGTATTATCGATGAAATGGTTCTAACAGTTGAGGCTGGTCCTATTGGAGGTATTCCTGCGAGTGGTTTAGACTTTGGAGCATCGACAAATCCTGAGGCTATTATTGACCAGCCATATCAGTTTGATTTTTATGATGGTGGTGGATTGGATCTAGCCTTCTTAGGACTTGCACAGTGCGACAAGGAAGGCAATATAAATGTATCCAAGTTTGGGCCAAAGGTTGCAGGCTGTGGTGGATTTATTAACATCACACAAAACGCTAAGAAAGTGATTTACTGTGGTACGTTCACAGCTGGTGGCTTAAAGGTTCAGGCGGAGCAGGGACAACTCAAGATACTTAATGAAGGCAAGATTAAAAAGCTCATTGACACTGTTGAACAAGTAACATTTAGCGGAAGTCATGCAGCTGAACAGAATCAGCCAGTTTTATACATTACGGAGCGGGCTGTGTTTGAACTGACTCAAGAAGGTCTTGTCTTAAAAGAAATTGCACCGGGGGTTCGTCTTGAAGAAGACATTCTTTCTCAAATGGACTTTAAGCCTATTGTGTCAGATGACTTAAAGCAAATGGATGCCCGCATATTTATGGATCGACCAATGGGGCTGACTATAAAGCCTTAGACTATTGAAGGACTCGGTTAGGCGTTGAGAAACTAGAAGAGGACTAGAATCGGAGGTCAAAACTATGCTCGGAAAATCAATTAATGAGATCACAATGGGTGAAAAAGCAAGTTTTCAAAAGACTATAACAGAATCAGATGTTTATATGTACGCCGGTATTACGGGGGACTTAAACCCTGTTCATATCAATGACGAACATGCAAAGGCATCTATGTTTAAAGAAAGAATTGCACATGGCATGCTAACTGCAGGGTTTATTTCTGCAGTGCTTGGTTTACAACTGCCTGGTCCAGGGACTATTTATATGTCTCAATCCATTCGATTTACGGCGCCGGTTCGCATTGGGGATACGGTTAAAGCAGAAGCGGAAGTCATTGAGATCATCGAGGAAAAAAATCGCATTACCTTAAAGACTGTGTGCACCAATCAGCGTGGTGAAGAAGTATTGGTTGGTCAGGCCATGGTTATGCCACCCAAGAAGTAGAAATAATAATTTTATGAATGAACATGTGTGATGTAGCTGGAGTCGAGAGCGATGGGGTATGGCTCAAAGTTAATGTAAGTTATGAAGTCAAACGAGAATGGAACTGTAGGAGGTTAGGCATGAATTTTGAACTCAAAAAAGAGTATATCCTTCTTCGTCAGATGTATCGTTCATTTGCAGAAAATGAAGTTAAACCACTGGCTGAAGAAGTCGATGAGGAAGAACGATTCCCAGAAGAAACCGTTGAAAAAATGAAGGCTTATGGCTTTTTTGGAATCCCATTTCCTAAGGAATATGGGGGGGCAGGTGCTGATAACTTAGCCTATGCAATGGCAGTCGAAGAACTTTCCAAGGTCTGCGGCACAACGGGTGTTATAGTTTCAGCTCATACATCATTATGTGCAGCGCCAATCTACGAGTTTGGAACAGAAGAACAAAAGCAAAAGTTTTTGGTGCCACTGGCTAAGGGAGAAAAGTTGGGAGCTTTTGGATTGACTGAGCCAGGCGCTGGAACAGATGCAGCTGGTCAGCAGACGAGAGCTATTCTAGATGGTGATGAGTATGTCCTAGATGGGTCAAAAATTTTTATTACAAATGCAGGCTATGCCGACACCTATATTATTATGGCTATGACAGATAAATCAAAAGGTACCAAAGGAATATCAGCATTTATTGTTGATGCTACAACACCTGGATTCAGTATTGGTAAGAAAGAAAAGAAAATGGGAATTCGGGGTTCGGCAACATGCGAACTTATCTTTGAAAACTGTAGAATTCCGAAAGAAAATCTTTTGGGCAAAGAGGGCATGGGCTTTAAAATTGCAATGAAGACACTCGATGGAGGTAGAATTGGCATTGCATCTCAAGCGCTTGGACTTGCACAGGGAGCCATTGATGAAACTGTTACTTATGTGAAAGAAAGAAAGCAATTTGGTCGACCAATCTCCAAATTCCAGAACACTCAGTTCCAATTGGCTGACATGGAAACCAAAACGGAGGCGGCCCGCTTGCTTGTTTATAAGGCTGCTCGAGCAAAGGATGCTAAGGTTCCTTATTCCAATGAAGCAGCAATGGCCAAGCTCTTTGCAGCAGAAGCTGCTATGGATGTGACAACAAAGGCCGTACAACTTCATGGAGGATACGGTTACACAAGAGAATATCCTGTTGAGCGCATGATGCGTGATGCAAAAATCACAGAAATCTATGAGGGAACAAGTGAAGTTCAACGCATGGTGGTTGCGGCACACTTGCTAAAATAGGAGGTAAAGAGATGAATATCATCGTTTGTATAAAACAGGTCCCAGATACAACAGAAGTTCGCTTGGACCCTAAGACGGGCACATTAATTCGTGATGGTGTGCCAAGCATTATTAATCCAGATGACAAAGCGGGCCTTGAAGCCGCTCTTAGACTTAAAGATGAGCACAGTGCCCATATAACAGTTTTGACAATGGGTCCACCTCAAGCCGACAATGCCCTTAGAGAAGCTCTAGCAATGGGCGCAGATCGTGCAATACTTTTAACAGATCGAAAATTTGCTGGTGCGGACACATGGGCGACTTCAATGACTCTGGCTGCAGCTATAAGAAATCTAGACTATGATCTCATCATTGCTGGGCGTCAAGCCATAGATGGAGATACGGCACAGGTTGGACCTCAAATTGCTGAGAAACTTTCTCTCCCTCAGGTTTCATATGTTGATGACTTAAGGAAAGAGGGCAACAAGCTTGTTTTAAAGCGTGTCTTTGAGGATGGATACCATATGATTGAGGTGGAAATGCCTTGTCTTATAACGTCGCTAAGTGAAATGAATACAGCACGCTACATGTCTGTAAAAGGGATATTCGATGCCTACCGTGAGATGGAAATTGAAACATGGACATATGAGAACATAGAAGTCGAGGAAGAACACCTGGGTCTAAAAGGGTCACCAACGCGTGTTAAAAAGTCATTTACAAAAGCTGTCAAAGCGCCTGGCAAAAAGTATGAAGTGGATCCACAACAGGCGGCTAAAATCATTCTTGAGAATCTCAAGGAAAAGTACATTATTGATTAGGAGGATTGTCAAGTGAACCATATCGACTACAAAGATGTTATGGTCTTTTGCGAACAGCGTGATGGACACATAGAAAAAGTATCAAAAGAGCTTGTTTCAAAGGCTAGAGAACTTGCCGACCAAATGGACTGTTCAGTAAGTGCTTTGGTCATTGGACATAAAATGGAGGATGATTTAAAAAACCCTCATTCATTTGGGGGCGGATGAAGTTATTCTTGTTGAAGACCCTGCTCTAAAAATATACATGACAGAACCATACACTAAAGCCATGGTAGCCGTTGTTGAAAATAGAAAGCCTGATGCGATTCTTGTGGGTGCAACAACGATTGGAAGGGATTTAGCGCCTAGGGTATCCGCTAGAATCAATACTGGATTAACTGCAGATTGTACAAAATTAGAGGTGGATGAAGACACACAAAATCTTTTAATGACGCGTCCAGCATTCGGTGGCAACATTATGGCGACAATTATCTGCCCTGACCATCGTCCACAAATGTCAACAGTTAGACCTGGTGTCATGCCTTTGGCTGATCTGAATGAAAGTAGAAGTGGAACTATTTCGCATTTTGAAGTATCCTTAACAGCAGAGGATCAAAAATGTAAAGATACTTGAAGTGGTGAAGGAATCAAAACAGAAGGTGAACATCGAAGAGGCCAATATTCTGGTTTCAGGTGGTAGAGGCATAGGCAAACATGAAAACATGACAAGCCTGGAGGGACTAGCCAATAGACTTGGGGGCACTGTTTCAGCCTCACGTGCTGTGGTTGATGCTGGTTGGATAGACCGAAACAATCAGGTGGGGCAAACTGGGAAAACAGTTCGACCAGATCTATATTTCGCATGTGGCATTTCTGGAGCCATTCAACATCTTGCAGGCATGGAAGAGTCTGAATTTATTATAGCTATCAATAAAGATGAAACAGCACCAATCTTTAATGCTGCGGATCTTGGTCTAGTTGGGGATGTCCATAAAATTATTCCTGAACTTATGAAATTGCTCCCTGAAAGAGAATAGAAAATGTAAAAAGAATAGATATGTCAACTTTCGAGAAAGGTATCTGATCCGCCTTAGGAACAAGCTTTGAGCAGGATGTACAAAATATTGGCACTCTTAGTATATGTGTGGATTTTAAGTATGTCTCAATGTGTTGATATTGCAGGTATCCGTTCTTTTGAAAGTTGGCATGACTATTGCAATATTATAGTATAGGTCAGGAAAACGTTATTTGAAGAATCTGACTTGAGTGATCTATAGGGTGCACTGTAACTGGCCATTGCAGACATATGCACTATATTAGATATAAAAGAATTAATGTATAAATATTAGACATGTCTATTTGTTGTACAACTTGTATTCGTAAGGGAGGAAAATATCGTGACATTAAGACATCCTTCAGTGATGAAAGGGCTATATTGGTTGACAGGCTCTGTTATTGCTGGGCAATTGATCTATAGCTATAACGAAAACATTGGATGGCTTTACGCTGTGTATTTCGTGACAAATTTGATTTTAACGGATCTTTTTGCCTTTGATTTTCGCAAGCCAGAGATCGAAACTGTGGTGCTTTTAAATTATATTGGGATTGCTCTTGGTATTGCCCTAGGCACGATTACAAGTACACTTGTAATGACAGTTCTTTTGATTCCCGCAGGTATCTATAATATATGGCTGGCCCATAGGGGATACACTGTATTCAAAAATCCAAAACACTTTGAACATGTTAGTGCAAGAAATAAAGCTATCGTTGAAAAAAAATCGGTATTTATGAACGTATTTTTCAGTCTCATAGGACTTATTAGCATTGCAGGACTTATTATGGGACTCTTTCTGTAAGAAAAGTGGATTTTATATCAAGGGGGATATAATATGGACGTTTTGCGGTAATATTATCGCTGGTTTTACTGATGTTCCTAGCATACAGAGGCATTACTGTGCTTGTTTTAGCACCACTTCTTGCTATGCTTGCAGCATTACTAACTGGAGAAATACCAGCACTTAGTGCCTGGACAGGCTATTTTATGCCGGCGGCAGCAAGTTATTTACAAAAATATTTTCCTGTGTTCTTAGCAGGTGCCATCTTTGGTAAACTTATGGGAACCTCAGGCGCGGCGCGCTCTATCGCTCATTTTATTGCTGAGAAGGCTGGCAAAAAGAGAGCTATTGCAGCGGTTATAACAGCAACTGGACTCTTGGTTTACGGTGGTGTATCCTTATTCGTTGTTGTTTTCGCAGTGTATCCAATTGGAGCTATGCTCTTTAGAGAAGGTGACATTCCAAAGCGTCTGCTCCCTGCTGCGATTGCTGCTGGTGCATTCACATTTGCCATGACTGCTATGCCTGGTACACCGCAGTATATTAACACAATGCCTATACCATACTTTGGAACTGATATTTATGCAGCACCAATTTTAGGTATTGCAGGCTCACTTGTTATGTATTTTGGTTCTATCACATGGCTATCATACCGGTCAAATAAGATGAAAGCAACAGGCCTAGGATATGGGGATCATCCGAATGAAAACCTGAACCTAGATGGTGATGTTCCAGGCTTTGGTATGGCTATTACACCAGTCCTTGTTGTTTTTGTTATCAACTTCATCCTTACGAACATTTATTTTAAATCTCCAGCTGTTATGGCGCGCTATGAAGCTTTCGGTGGTGTTAATGGCATATGGAGTGTTGTTATTGCACTGTCTGTTGCGATTGTTCTTTCCTTGTTTTTATTTAAGAACTATATTAAGACGCCAAACAAAGACGTGTTTGACGGTGCTGTTGGATCTCTTTTACCGATCTTCAACACGGCATCGGAAGTTGGTTATGGTGGCGTGATTAAGTCACTTAGCGTTTTTGGTATTATTAAGGCAACCATTGTTAATATTCCTGGACCGCCTCTGGTTTCTATAGCTATTTCAACAACGGCACTGGCTGGGATTGTTGGCTCGTCTTCTGGTGGTACTGCTATGGCTCTTGAAGCTCTAGGTTCTGACTTCCTTCAGATTGCCACATCGAATGGAATAAATCCAGGCGTCGTACATAGAATTATGATTATGGCAGCAGGTGGTCTTGATACATTCCCACACTGTGGTGCGGTTATCACACTGCTAGCTGTTACAGGTCTTGACCACAAACGGTCTTATCCTGATATTGCGGTTTGTACAATGGCCATTCCACTGATTGCAACATTTGTAGCAATTGTATTGGCTATGTTTGGTCTGGTCTAGTCTAGTAAAGAGCATAAAATGTAAGAAAGCATGCACAATTTTTCTATAAGTGCGTTAAATAAAGCGAGAGTGTATGCCCCCAAAACGCTGGAAGCGAAATGCTGAAGGCGTTTTTTTTTGTTTTATTTTTCGTACAGATGAATATACATGCCTATATAGTGTAAAATTAAAATAGGAGAATAGAAAGGGAGGGACTGGTATGGTTGGGGCCGTAATTTTAGCAGCAGGGCTTTCTAGAAGATGGGTAAGTCGAAGTTGACACTTATGCTGGACAAAATACCAATAATTGAACATGTGATTAGACATGTAGAAGCCAGTGATGTCGATAGCATTGTCTTGGTTTACTCGAAATATACGAAAGATGTGAAAGCACTTGCAGATAGACACGGGATATTGTCTCTCAATAATGACCATGCCGAAAAGGGACTTTCTACAACTGTTAAGTTGGGCCTGTCCAATATGCTTGGGGAACAAGGGGTCATGTTTGTTCTTGGCGATCAACCCTTTATTGAAACCAAGGATATAAATTTATTGATTGGTCATTTTAAAAAGAATCGAGATAAGATAATTGTTCCTGTAAACTATGAGGGAAGGGGAAATCCGGTGATATTTCCTGAGAAATATTTCAAGGACATCTTAGCCATAGATGGAGATAAGGGCGCTCGCCAACTTCTTGACAAGTACATTGATGATGTTATTTTTATCGAGGTGGGGGAAAGCAAGATACAATTCGATGTGGACACTGTAGATGACTTTGAAGCCGCAAGAAAGCTGATTCGATGAAAGCTTTGAGTTGAGGTGATTTTGAAGGCCATCATTCCAGTTTGGATAAAAAAAGGGGATGTGTTTAAAAACACATCCCCTTTGAGTCTTTATAATATTACTTATCGACTTTTACAATCCAGCCTTCAGGCGCTTCAACATCGCCAACCTGAATACCGCAAAGCGTGTCGTATAATTTACGTGTTACAGGACCAACTTCTGTTTCAGAATGGAAAACATGAAGGTTGTCTTTATAGTTAATGCCACCAATTGGTGTAATAACTGCAGCTGTACCACATGCACCTGCTTCAACAAACTCGTCGAGTTTTTCGACATGGCAATCACGTTCTTCAACAGTCATATCCATGTAGTTTTCTGCAATGTGCATTAGTGAGTACTTAGTAATACTTGGTAGGATTGAAGGTGATTTTGGAGTAACAAACTTGTTGTCCTTTGTGATACCAAAGAAGTTTGCAGCACCGACTTCTTCAATCTTAGTGTGTGTTGCAGGATCTAGGTAGATACAATCAGCATATCCAGCTTTAACAGCTTCTTCATGAGGCAGTAAACTACCAGCGTAGTTGCCACCAACTTTAGCAGCACCAGTGCCGTATGGAGCCGCACGGTCCATATCTGCGATTGTAAAGTTAACTGGCGCCATGCCGCCCTTGAAGTATGGACCAACAGGAACACAGAATACACTGAATAGGAATTCTGGAGCTGGCTTGACACCAAGGTTATCACCAATACCAATGATGAACGGACGAAGGTATAATGTTGCACCAGTTCCGTATGGTGGTACGAAATGTTCATTTGCTTTTACAACTTGAACACAGGCGTCGATGAATTGCTCTTCAGAGATTTCTGGCATTAGAATTCTTCGGCAACTTGAGTTCATTCTTTTTGCATTTTGGTCAGGTCTGAAAAGTTGGATAGAACCATCTTTTGTACGATAAGCCTTTAGGCCTTCGAAACATTGCTGGCCGTAGTGCAATGATGTAGAAGCTTCAGAAATAGAAAGTTTGTTGTCCTCAACTAGAGCACCATTGTCCCACTTTCCATCTTTCCAGTAAGACACGTAGCGTAGATCTGTCTTAATATAAGAGAAACCTAGCGTAGCCCAATCGATATTTGCAGTTTTGCTCATAATAATACACCTCACATATTCTTTCGCCTTCGTATGTATTTTATACAAGAAGAAAACGTTATCTACTCATAATCATACACTAAATTGTTTGACAGTTCCACTATTTGAGCAAGTGTTGAAAAAGATTTAATAGATCGGACAAATATGGAAAATTGGCAAAAAAGCGTATAAGCAAGTCTTGCCAGTGAGTGAGGGGATTTGTGCTGGTGGAAAGGTTGGAATATTCTGAATAAATCGAGAAATTTCTAGATACAAGGACAATATGAAATACTTTACAAACACGAAAATATGTTTAAATGACCAGGTTACTTGTGGTATTATAAAGGGTAGACTAAATTCAGAAAGGGAGATTTGATGTTTAACTCTCAAGAGCCATACATTCTTGTTTTTGGGGCTTCTGTTGTAGATATAATAGGATTCACAAATGTATCATATATACCACTCAATTCTAATCCTGGAAGTGTGAAAATTTCATATGGCGGTGTCTGTCGAAACATAGCTGAAAATATGGCAAGGGTCGGACTTAACACCAAGTTCATTTCAATTCTTGGAAATGATGAAACAGGACGTGGAATGTTAGAACACAGCCGCATGGTTGGATATGACATGGAGGACTCTCTCATAACAAAGCATGGGGGTACACCGACATACATGGCTGTTCTTAATGAATGTGGAGAAATGGTTTCAGCAGTTGTTGATATGAAAAGTATCAATGAACTGACAACTGAGTTCATTGATGAAAAAACTCAGACCATTGAAAATGCAGAATATGTCATAGTGGATACAGATAATCCTGAAAAACTAGAGTATTTGCTTAAGAAGTATCACACAAAAACACGATTTGTTCTCGATCCTGTATCTGCTGCAAAAGCAGATGATGTTAAACATTTGATCAAATACTTCCATACGATAAAGCCTAATCGGCACGAAGCAGAACAACTGGCTGGGTTTGGCATAAAAAATGATGATACCCTGATAAAAGCAGCAAAACAGTTTCATGACCAGGGCGTGACCAATGTTTTTATTAGCCTAGATGCTGAAGGTATATTTTATTCAGACGGTCAGCAGATGGGGAAAATAAAGGCCAATGAAGCCCTTGTTAAAAATGTTACTGGGGCAGGAGACTCCTTTGTAGCCGGACTGGGGTATGGATTTATGAAAGAACTGGATACGATTGAGACAGCGAGGTTTGCAATAGCCATGTCTCTGGTAACAATAGAACATGAAGAAACAATCCATCCCGATATGAGTATCGAGAAAGTTAATCATATAATAGAGAAGACAGACTGGACGGAAGTTAGATTTAGATAAGCTCTTTGGAGGCATAATGAGAGAAGTTAAAGTAGTATTAAAAGACGAGTATATTGATCATATTCGATCAGGCAATCCCATTTTAGAAAAAAGAATGTTTGTAAGCACCAAATTCCTTCAAAAAGAAGGCGATGTATTAAAAATAGTAAATCAGAAAGATAGATTTCTGGCCAGAGGATATTATGGTATTCAGAACAAGGGCTGTGGCTGGGTTCTGACAAAGCAGGTCAAGCAGAAAATTGATCATGATTTTTTCAAGAAGACCATCAATGCGGCTATATCTAGAAGAAACCATTTATTAATGGATGACTCTACAAACGCCTACAGGGTCTTTAACGGAGAAGGGGACGGCATCGGTGGACTGACGATTGATTACTACGATGGATACTATCTGGTTCAGTGGTATTCAAAAGGTATGTACAAGTTTAGAGATGATGTTATAAACACACTTAAAAAGCGTAAGCCGATTAAGGGTATTTTCCAGAAAAAAAGATTCGGTGAAGATGGCGGATACATTGAGAGCTCAGATTTCATATTGGGTGAGTATCCTGAATGGCCACTTATTGTAAAACAAGATGGTATGAACTATACAGTTAACTTGGATGATGGGGCAATGACAGGTATATTCCTTGACCAGCGTCATGTGCGTCATCAGCTTAAGACCAAGTATGCCAAAGGAAAATCTGTTTTGAACACATTCTCATACACAGGGGCGTTCGGTGTGGCTGCAGCGCTTGGTGGCGCAGAAATGACCACCAATGTTGACCTGGCTAAGAGAAGTATTGAGAAAACCAAAGAAATGTATTTGGCCAATGACATCGACCTAGAAAATCATCAGATTATTGTGGAAGACGTGTTCAAGTATTTCAAGAAGGCAGCCCGTGCTGAAAAAAGCTGGGATGTTGTTGTCCTTGACCCACCGTCTTTTTCTCGGTCTAAAAACTTCACTTTCAGTGCTGAAAAAGACTATGGAAAGCTGATTCAAGACGTACTCCCTGTGGTCAATGACAAGGGAATCATGATCGCGTCGACAAACAGTGCAAAAATGGATATGGAAAAGTTCAGAAAGCAAATCAGTGCTGGGTTTGTGGCGGCGAAGAGAAGATATAAAATTCTTGAAACCCTTCAATTACCAGATGATTTTGCGACAAATCCTCGTTACCCAAACAGCAATTATTTAAAGGTGCTAATCTTAAAAGTTGGTTAGACAAGTGATTTAGAAACCGAATAGAAATGAAATACCTGGCCTATGATGCTAGTGAAAAGAGATGTTCTTGAACATCTCTTTTTTTATTTGCAGATAATGATAACGCCCTTTTAAAGCGACTATTAGAATAAGCAGTTATGAAATTAAACATGTAGCCAGCTGTGTCAACAAAATTCAGAGGTGAAAAAATAAAAACAAGTCTTAACAGACAAGATGCATATAAGCATAAAATTTTACTGTAATAATTAAAATAATATTCTGAAAAAAACAGATAACGTTTTTCCATTTGTTTGAAGTCATTATATGGGGTATAAATGTTTCAATGGGGTGTATTCCCGTTAACGATGGGTAAAAGTAGAGTTAAATTTCAGAAAAGTTCGCTAATTAAAGACGTAAAAACGTCATAATAGAATATATAAAAAGCAGGGGCGGGTGAACATTTTGGAAGTATCATACTTGAGTGATTTAGATATGGACGCTTATCTATTTCATGACGGCACATATTTTAAAAGCTATGACATGTTAGGTGCACATGAAAAAGTGGTAAAGGGTGTCATGGGAACGAGTTTTGTAGTGTGGGCACCGAATGCCCATAAGGTGAGACTCATAGGAAGCTTCAATGACTGGTATGGATCAGATTTTGAAATGAAAAAATATAAGGACTCGGGTCTCTGGAATATTTTCATTCCAAGAGGATTAGAAGGAGAACTCTATAAGTATGAAATTGTAACTAAAAAGGGGGACATACTACATAAGGCAGACCCCTATGCCTTTTATTCTGAAGTCAGACCCAAAACAGCATCTATTGTTTGGACAGGTCAGGATTATGAGTGGAATGATGAAAACTGGATGCAACATCGCCGTGAGAGTAAGCCTTATCAAGAACCCATAAACATTTATGAAATGCATCTTGGTTCTTGGAAGCATAAAGCTGACGGCTCATTTTACGCCTATAAGGAGCTGGCACCCTTACTGGTGGATTACATAAAAAAAATGGGGTACACCCATGTTGAAATAATGCCCTTGAATGAGCATCCTTTTGATGGGTCATGGGGCTATCAAGCGACAGGCTATTATTCAGTGACAAGCCGCTACGGCTCACCAGATGACTTTAAGTACTTGGTCGATTATCTTCACCAGCATAATGTGGGGATCATAATGGACTGGGTGCCCTGTCACTTCTGTAGAGACAGCCATGGTTTGAGACTATTTGATGGTTATCCTGTTTATGAATCTGGCTACCAACACATTGCCAACAACGACCAGTGGGGCACTGTGAATTTTGACTTTAGTCGAAAAGAAGTTGTTAGTTATCTTGTTTCAAATGCCGTATTCTGGTTTGACAAGTACCATATTGATGGACTGCGTGTGGATGCAGTGGCTTTCATGCTTTACTTGGATTACGGACGGGAGCACTTAAATATTAAAAACGAATATGGTTCCAATGAAAATATCAAGGCAGTGGAGTTTATTCGAAAACTCAATGAAACCATTTTTGGCATGTTCCCTGGCGCCTTGATGATCGCAGAGGAATCCACGGCTTGGCCCCTGGTTACAGCACCTGTAGATAAGGGTGGGCTGGGGTTTAACTTCAAATGGAATATGGGCTGGATGAACGACATGCTTGAGTACATGGAACTTGATCCAGTCTTTAGGAAGTGGCATCACAACCTGATTACATTCTCACTCACCTATGCCTTTAGTGAGAATTATGTCTTGCCCCTATCTCATGATGAGGTGGTGCATGGTAAAAGGTCACTCCTTGATAAAATGCCGGGAGACTACTGGCAAAAGTTTGCCAATCTCAGAATACTTTATGGCTATATGATGGCTCACCCAGGTAAAAAGCTACTCTTTATGGGGGGCGAGTTTGGACATTTCATTGAGTGGAATTACAAACGCGAACTGGATTGGTTTTTACTTGATTATGATAAGCACAGTGGGATTATGAAGTTCGTTGAAGATTTGAATAAGGTCTATCTGAAAGAAAAAGCACTCTACTGTTTGGATGACACCTTCGATGGATTTGAATGGATTGATCTTGACAATATTGATCAGAGCATTGTGGTTTTTATGCGAAAGGGGCGGGATAAGGAAAAAGTTATTGTTGCAGTGAATTTTACGCCAGAAACATATTTGGAGTACAAGATTGGCGTGGACAAAAGAGGATTTACAAAGAAATTCTAAACAGTGATAAGGAAGTCTATGGAGGATCAGGGGTTGTGAACACTTCTGAAATTCAAACGGTAGCAAAGAGTTGGCACATGCGACCGTATCACATTAATGTCAAATTACCGCCGTTGTCGGTTGTTTATATTAAATGGTTTAAGGATGATCAATCGGTGGATGAGAGAAAACAAATTGAGGTGAAACCAAGTGAAAGAAATGAAAAAAGAAATCATCGCAATGATTCTAGCAGGGGGACAGGGGTCAAGACTTCGAGAAATCACTAAGGAGAATGCGAAACCGGCGGTTTCATTTGCTGGAAAATACCGTATTATAGATTTTGCATTAAGCAACTGTTCCAATTCAAATATAGACACTGTTGGTATCCTAACACAATACAAGCCCCTTGCCCTTAATGCACACATTGGCATTGGGAGTTCGTGGGACCTTGATAAGCGCTTTGGTGGTGTGAAGATCCTACCACCTTATATGGGGGCAGATGGTGGTCGCTTTTATAAGGGGACAGCCAATGCCATTTATGAAAATATAAATTACATTGATTCATATAATCCAGAATATGTTCTCATCCTTTCTGGAGATCATATTTATAAAATGGACTATATGAAGATGCTTGATGATCACAAAAATAAGAAATCTGATGTGACAATTGCGGTCATTGAAGTACCGTGGGATGAAACCAATAGATTTGGCATCTTAAACACGGATGAAAATGACATTATATATGAGTTTGAAGAGAAACCTGAGAAGGCTAAGAGCAACTTGGCATCCATGGGCATATATATATTCAACTGGTCAGTTCTCAGAGCGTATTTGATTGATGACGAAAATGATCCAAATTCAAAAAATGATTTTGGAAAAAATATTATCCCTAAGGTCCTTGAAGACCAGCATAAGATCACAGCGTACCGATTTAAAGGATACTGGAAGGACGTTGGTACGGTGGAAAGTCTCTGGGAAGCCAATATGGATTTAATAAAACTCAATCCAGATTTTGATTTACACGATAAAAAATGGCGGGCCTATTCTGTGAATCCTGTGAGTCCCCCTCAATTTATAAGTCCTTACGGCATGATCGAATCATCACTTATAAATGAAGGTTGTATTATAGAAGGTCGTGTGAAAAACTCGGTTATTTCACCAGATGTGTATGTGGGCGTTGGCGCTCATGTAGAAGATTCTGTGGTCATGCCCAATGTTGTCATTGAAGATGATGTGAAAATCTACAGGGCTGTGGTTGTCAATGACGTAACCATTCCAAAAGGTACAGTCATTGGTGAACCAAATACGAAAAAAATTACGGTTTATGATGGAGAAGAAATCGAGGCAAAGGCATAGGGGGGACGCCAAAATGAATAATGTTATGGGCATTATAAATCTGAGTGAATCAGATGAACATATTAAAGATTTGACGCTGACGCGTTCCATTGGGTCAATTATGATATTGGGGCGTTACAGGGTGATTGATTTTATATTGTCTAATATGACAAATAGCGGACTGACAAACGTGGGCATATTCACCCATGGAAAGTCAAGATCTCACCAACCATCTTGGATCGGGAAAACACTGGGGCCTAGATAGAAAAAGAGACGGTCTTTTTGTCTTTCATCCAGAGTATAGAATGGATGACAATATTCGGCGTGTGGGTGACCTTGAACTGTTCAAAATGAATCTTGATTACCTCAAACATTCAAGACAAGAATATGTCCTCTTGTCTAGGAGCTATATGATATGCAACATTGATTTCAGACCTATGGTTGATTTCCATAAGAAGTCGGGGGCAGACATAACAATAGCCTATAAGAGTATGGAGAATAGTGTGAGACGCTTTATCGAGTGTGACAGTTTGACCCTTGATGAAGATAAAAATATTGTCAGTATTGGCAAGAATCTTGGGAAGAAAAGACACTACGACATTTCCATGGAGATGTATGTCATGAAGCGGGAGCTCTTAATAAAAATAATTGAAGAGTCTGTTCATCGTGGTGACTCCAGGTTTATGAAAGAAGCCATTTTTAATACCATGGATAAACTGAAGGTCAATGGCTATGCCTTTGATGGCTATTTAAGCTGTGTGAGTTCCATACAGAATTACTACCAGACCAATATGGACCTTCTTAATATAGCCAATTGCAATGAGTTGTTTTATAAAAACGGGCGAATATTTACAAAGGTACTGGATTCCCCATCCACAAAGTACTCTGACAACAGCTATGTCTCCAACTCCCTCATAGCCAATGGCTGTATTATTGAAGGAACTGTGGAAAACTGTATAATTTGCCGTGATGTCCATGTGAAAAAGGGCGCCATTATAAGAAATTCTATAGTGTTTCCAAATGTCGTGATTAGCGAAACGACAAATTTGAACTATACAATTTTAGATAAAAATGTTGTGATCACAGAGAGAAAAATGTTGTTTGGAGACTCGAGCAGTCCATTTGTGATCAAGAAAAATACTGTACTGTAAAGCGGGAGGCACTTATGAATGTTTTATTTGTTGCGTCTGAAGCCGTACCGTTTTCAAAAACAGGTGGGCTTGCAGACGTGGCCTTTGCTCTTCCAAAGGCCCTTAGAAAAGAAAATGTGGATGCCAGGGTCATGATTTCAAAGACTTTCGATTTGCCAGATTATATAAGGGATAAGGAAAGGCATTTAAGTCATTTTTATGTTGATGTGGGTTGGAGACGTCAATATGTTGGTCTAAGTGAAATTGAGTATGAAGGTCTACCCTATTATTTTATAGACAATGAATACTATTTTAAGCGAGATGGTCTTTATGGACATTTTGATGATGGTGAAAAATTCTCCTACTTCTGTAGGTCGGTTCTTGAATCCATACGGCATATGGACTTCAAACCAGATATTATTCACTTCAATGACTGGCACACTGGTATGATACCAGTCCTTCTCAATGAACACTATAGACATGATGAAGACTACCGGGATATAAAAACAGTTTATACCATACACAATTTAAAATATCAGGGGGTGTTTGGACCTGAAATTCTAAATGACTTACTGAACATTGGGCCAGACCATTATTATTCAGGAGGCATGGAATTTCATGGCGGTGTGAGCTTCATGAAATCTGGAATTAACTTTGCCGATGCCATTACAACAGTCTCTGAAACCTATGCTCAAGAAATCCAGTATCCTTTCTTCGGGGAAAGACTAGATGGCCTACTGAGGCATAGGGAGAATGACTTATATGGCATAACCAACGGTTGGATCATGATATATACGATCCAAGAAAGGACCCTCATATCGTTAAAAAATACGATTCGAGGAGTCTAAAAAAGAAAAGGGAGAACAAAACCCATCTTCAAGATAGAATGGGACTTCCTGTGAATGAGGACATACCAATGATGGCTATGGTAACAAGGCTGGCAAATATGAAAGGCCTGGATCTCATTGAACACGTTATGGATGACATGATGAAGCTGGATCTTCAGTTTGTCGTTCTTGGCACAGGGGAAGCCCACTACGAAAATATGATGCGCTACTATCAGCATAAGTATCCTGATAAGGTTCGGGCAGAAATTCAGTTTAATGCTGCCTTGGCCCATCAGATATATGCAGGAGCGGATATGTTTCTAATGCCATCACTTTTTGAACCTTGCGGACTTGGTCAGCAAATTGCCTTAAGATATGGTACCCTACCAATTGTGCGGGAAACTGGAGGTCTTAAAGACACAGTGACCCCCTATAATGCTTATACAGATGAAGGCAATGGTTTTAGTTTTGCGAATTATAATGCACACGAAATGCTCGGCGCCATTGAACAGGCAACAGCTTTGTTTAGGGATAGACGAAAATGGAATCGCGTCGTTCAGAGGGCAATGAAATCGGATACAAGTTGGAAGAACTCTGCAAGGCAATATATTGATATCTACCAAACTGTAATGAATCGATAGGAGTAAAGCCCATGAACCAGATTACAAGAGAACAATTTAAAACAGATTATCTTAGAAAATTGGCAGCTAAGAGTGCCAAACCCCTTGAAGAAACATCCAAGTGGGATCGTTACCATGCACTAGGAAGTCTTTGCAAAGATTATCTGGCACAAAAATGGATTGACACAACTGAAAAATATGCAAAAGAGGGACATAAGCAGGTCTACTATTTTTCTATGGAGTTTTTAACAGGTCGTTTTTTTAGTTAATAACTTGGCAGCCCAAGGGTTACTGGATATGGCTAAAGACGTCATAGAGGAGATCGGATTCGATTTTGAAGCCATCGCTGAAATCGAAAAAGATCAAGGACTTGGAAACGGTGGTCTGGGAAGACTTGCAGCATGCTTCTTGGATTCCATGGCAGCCCTGTCTATACCAGGTCATGGTATAGGAATACGTTATAATTACGGTCTTTTTGAGCAGAAAATTATCAATGGGTATCAGGTGGAATTTCCCGACCGTTGGCTTGACAATCGCAATGTATGGGAAGTGAAAAAACGGATAAGGCTGTGGAAGTTAAGTATGGTGGCACCATTGACACTCGGATGGAAGATGATAAATTGAAATTTGTTCACGAACACTATGAGTCTGTTGTTGGCGTGCCTTATGACATGCCCGTTGTCGGGTATGACAATGACACAGTGAACACCTTAAGACTTTGGAGTGCGGAAACAAGTTCCAGAGAGTTTGATTATTCAAAGTTTAGCCGAGGTCAGTACGTTCATGCATTTGAGCAAAAACACTCCGTTGAGTCTATTTCCCAGGTTTTATATCCCAATGACTCCCTTCTAGAAGGACGAAGACTTAGATTAAAGCAGGAGTATTTCTTTGTTTCGTGCGGTGTTCAGGGGATTATAAGATCTTATAAGAAGACTGGACGGCCTATGACGGCCTTTCATGATTATATTGCTATTCACATTAATGACACCCATCCAGCTGTGGCTATACCAGAGCTTATGCGAATTTTGATAGACGAAGAGGAAATGGACTGGGATCAAGCTTGGAACATAACCACAAAAGTTATGAGCTATACCAACCATACCATTATGCAGGAGGCCATGGAGCGCTGGCCTATTGACATGTTCAAAGCCCTGTTACCTAGAATTTTCATGATTGTGGAAGAGATCAACGAAAGATTTTGCAGGGATTTGTGGGACTGGAAATATAACGGAAAAATGGATGCCATTCGAGATATGGCCATCATAGCAGATGGTGAAGTCCGCATGGCCAACTTGGCGATTGTGGGTTCACATAGTATCAATGGCGTGGCCCATTTGCATACTGAGATACTTAAGAATAAGGAATTAAAAAAAATTCTATGATTTGTATCCATATCGATTTAACAATAAAACAAATGGTATAACTCACCGAAGATGGCTTGTAAACTGCAATCCTGGCTTGACAGACCTTTTGAAAGAAACCATAGGTGACGATTTTATTCATGAACCGATCAAGCTGAGAAAATGCATTGAAATTCAAAGATGATCCTGACTTCCAAAAGAAAGTCATGGCAGTCAAGTATGAAAACAAGAAGAAGCTTGCAGAAAATTATATATGAGCGAAAATGGCATAAAGGTCAATCCGAAATCCATATTTGATATTCAGGTTAAGCGTCTGCATGAGTATAAGCGACAAATTCTGAACGTCCTCCATATCATGCACTTGTACAATAGGCTACTTGAAGACCCGAATCTGGATATTCCGCCAAGAACTTTTATATTTGGTGCAAAGGCCGCCCCCGCTTATTACATTGCCAAGCAAACCATAAAACTTATCAACACTGTTGCAGATAAGATTAATAACGACACGAGAATCCGGGATAAGATCAAAGTGGTTTTCATGGAAAACTATAGTGTTTCGCTGGCTGAACTCCTTATTCCAGCGGCTGATATAAGTGAGCAGATTTCTACCACAACCAAGGAAGCTTCGGGCACAGGCAACATGAAGTTTATGATGAATGGTGCTGTGACCATAGCCACCCTAGATGGAGCCAATGTGGAAATTCTTAACGAAGTGGGCGAAGACAATATTGTCATTTTTGGACTGACAGAGCCTGAAATCTACGAGTATTATGAGACCGGTACTTACAATTCCATGGATCTCTACAACTCAGATTTGAGAATTAAACGTGTGGTGGATCAGCTTACAAATGGTTTTCTGGATGTTTCAGACGAGGAGTTCCGCATTCTAAAAGACGGTCTTCTTCAGCATAATGATGAATACTTTGTTTTAAAGGATTTTGATTCCTACGCAGCAGCACACGAGAGAATTAATAAGTATTATAGGGATCGTGAGCTTTGGGCTAAAATGAGCATAACCAACATAGGATGCTCAGGAGTGTTTTCAAGCGACCGAACCATAATGGAGTATGCTTCAGGCATATGGAATACGACGAGACGACCATAAGCCAAGTTCCCTATGAGAACCTACTAAAAGTTAGGTGATAATATGAAAAAAAATTGAAAGTGCACCAAAAGCCATTCTAGAAATAAATGACTTTGGTGTCACTGTAAGTGATACAGGCGTCCAGCTAAAGGTATGGGCGCCTTGCGCTATACGCGTAAAAGCAGCCATCTATGAAGAAAGTGACGATTTGTTTCGTCGAGAAATTTCAATGCGTCCAGTGGAGAATGGCGTGTTTGTGTTGGAATTGTCACGAGAGTATCTCAACAAGTATTACACTTACATTGTCACCTCTGCGGAGACAGACTATGAAGTGGTAGATCCCTATGCCACTGCTTGCGGTGTTAACAGCGAAAAAGCTATGATTATTGATTTGAATGAAACAAATCCTGAAGGTTGGTTGGAACATTCCATACCAGACCCAGTCAAGCAAAATGAGGCTCTTGTGTATGAAGTCCACGTGAGAGACTTCTCTATAGATGAAAACTCAGGTATGAAAAATAAGGGCAAGTACATTGCATTCACTGAGTTTGGAAGTCATATAAATGGCATAAAAACTGGTATAGACCATTTGAAAGACCTGGGGATTACGCATGTCCATCTCTTGCCTGTGTATGACTTTAAGACTGTGGATGAGACGGGAAACGACGAATACAACTGGGGATATGACCCGGTTCTCTATAATGTGCCAGAAGGGTCATATGCAAGCGATCCTTATGATGGGCGAACCCGTATAATTGAGCTGAAGAAATGTATAATGGCTCTCCATGAGGCTGGCATAAGGGTTGTTCTTGATGTTGTATATAATCATACCTATGAAAGTCTGCATTCAAGCTTTAATAGATTGGCGCCAGGATATTTCTACAGGATGGACAAGGAGGGGAATTTCACGAATGGGTCAGGTTGTGGAAACGAACTGGCCACTGAGCATCCCCTTGTTCGAAAATTCATACTTGACTCCTTGAAATACTGGATTGAGGTTTATAAAGTGGATGGTTTTCGCTTTGATCTGCTGGCCTTATATGACAAGGAAACCGTTCGGATTCTGGTTCATGAACTCAAGGCAATTCGACCTGACTTAATCTTGTATGGGGAGCCGTGGACTGGCTGGGAGAGCGGACTCCCAGAAAAGGATAGATTTCTAAAAACAGCCCAGCAAGGCCTAGACATTGGTCTTTTCAATGATGACTTTCGAAATGCCATTAAAGGGGACAATGATGGCACTGAAAGTGGCTTTGTAATGGAGCGTATGGATGCTAAACCCTGGGTAGAACTTGGTATTGCTGCCAGCACAAAACTCCCCGGTGGGCGTGGGGCTATGCCGATAGAGCCATTGAAGTTGTCAATTATGTGAGTGCCCATGACAATCTAATTTTATGGGATAAGATTGATAAGACAGCGTCTTCTTATGATTATGAAAGTAAAATTAGAATGCATAGACTGGCCTTGACCATAGTTCTTACATCTTTTGGAATGAGCTTTTTACAGTCCGGCACAGAATTTATAAGAACCAAAAAAGGACATGATAACAGTTACAATACCGGGGATAATATAAATAAAATTGACTGGTCTTTAAAAATCAAACATGCTGACCACTATGAGTACATTAAAAACTTGATTGAGTACAGAAAGACCTCTGGCTTTTTCGCATGGAATGATGGCAAGGCTCTTGAAAGTCATTTAAGCTTTTTTTAAAGCGCCTGAGGGCATTATCGCTTATACAATATCAAATGATGCGGGAAGGGATTGTGTTATCATTCATAATGGAACAAGTAGTGAGGCTTCTATTTCTTTGCCCAGTGGGATTTTTAAGCGTATTTGTGATCACGACCGTGTGTATTTGGAAAATAACCAAGAACTATCAATAGGGGAACAAGCCCCCGTTCTGGTAGAGGGGTTCTCAACAACCATACTGGAAGGAAGCTTTGACAAGGGGAACCAATTAAAAGTTGGGACTTATCAAAAGAAGAAACATCCTAAGGTGGATGTGGAAGCGAAATAAGCTTTGTGGATCCTACAAGGCTTATTTTTGTCCCTTTATGAAGGGTTCCAGCAAGATGTGTTTTGTAACTATTTACAAATTCACCATAGGGCCTGCATGAATCTTTTTAAGGTGTGTATAATATACTCAAGACAGGAGGATGGGTCTATGAGAATGACAAATGCCCTAGAAAATTATAAAGATGCGGTGGCCAAAGGGAAAAAGGCCTATCAACATAGAAAAACCCGGGGACAATCCGGGCATTTAGCTTCGCTGGAAGGACTTTTAAAAGATATTGAAATTGTTTCAACCGTTCAGCTTGGACTTCTTGAAGTGCCTCTGAATAAGGTTGTTGGAACATATACAAACTCCAGAAGAACAGCCTTTGCCCACAATTTCATGCCCCTTGCAACAGCCCAGTCAGACTTTAAGGAAAAGTGGATTAACCTGTGCCATGCCCATTTGGAAGAAGGTATACGGGATCCCATCAAAGTGTACGAGTACATGAATTGGTTTTATGTTCTTGAAGGCAATAAGCGGGTTAGTGTGCTTAAATATTTTGATGCCTGGTCTGTTCAGGCTGAGGTCATTCGTCTTGTTCCAAAACGAGACCCAGAAGATGAAAGGAACACAGTCTACTATGAGTTTCTTGAGTTTTTTAAGCAAACGGGATTGATTTCAATTTGGTTTTCAAAACCAGGACGGTTTAATAGACTGCTTCGCTACCTGGAAGATTATGACCCTGAAACCAGTTTGGGACGAACCAAGTATGAACACTTTGAAAGGTATGTTTACTATCCTTTCCGTAGAATCTATCATGAACTTGGGGGAACGGACTTAGACGCCACCACTGGTGATGCATTCGTTCTATATGCAAGACTTTATGGTATTCCTGATCAGATATACGAGTATGACTTGCAGTTGCCCCTTAAGCAAATTATTGAGGAACTTAAAAACTATGACGCTAGAGACAGTGCAGGCATTTCTATGGAAGAAAACGAGGAAAACACTGGGGTTCTTGACACCCTTTCAAGCATTATTGCCACACCAAAAGTATTAAAAGTGGCTTTTGCCCATGCACGAGATGTGGAAGCATCTGGATGGACATATTCTCACGATTTGGGTCGCAAGCATGTGGATGCTGTTTTTGAAGACAAAATAGAAACAACTAGTTTCTTTAATGTTCCTGAGGGAGAAGGGGCCTATGAGGCCATAAAAGATATTGCACAACAGAGCTTTGATGTTATATTCACAACCAGTGAGGTTTTTATGAAGCCCACTTTGCGCTGTGCTCTTGAGCATCCTGATACATTATTTTTCAATTGTTCTGGTAACAAGCCCTATCTACATCTTTCCAATTATTTTGGAAGAACGTATGAACCAAGATTCTTATCAGGAATTATTGCAGGTAGCATGACAGAAACAGATATCATAGGGTATACAGCGAACGCTCCAAACTCAGAAGTTATTGCGGGCATAAATGCCTTTACCTTAGGGGCACGCATGGTCAATCCTCGGGTTAAAGTCCTTGTGGCATGGACGGACATGTGGAATAATCCTGAAAATGCATCAGACAAAAGTCGGCAGCTGATCGAGCGTGGCGCAGATATTGTCAATAATAAGAATTCCAGCTTGTCTAGAGAAGACACTTGGTCATTCGGTATCTATTCCATGCTGTGTAAAATCGATCCTGAAACAGGAAAACCAAAAAAGTATTTGGCATCTCCGATTTGGAAGTGGGGGGCCTACTATGAAAAAATACTGAACAATGTCTTAAACGGGACCTATAAGACGGTAACAAATATTTTCAATAACAATCCAAAGCTCTTAAACTTCTGGTGGGGAATGGCATCAGGTGTCATTGACTTGTATGCCTCAAAGACATTTGTCCCCCGTGATACCTTAAAACTTGTAGACTTAATGCGCCATCTTATTATTCGAGGCACATTTCATCCCTTTAAAGGCCCTATTTACGATCAAAACTCAATTATCAAAATAGAAGAAGACATGGTGCCAGACCCAGACAGCATACTGAAAATGGATTGGTATGTGGAGGGGGTTGAGGTTTTTGAAGAAGAATCGGTGAGATAGATACAAGTTAAGCCAGTCAAATGACTGGCTTTAAAAGGATAATGCATCATTAGACCTTACTGTGGAGGAGTTGTGTCAGCTTTGGTCTTCTATATCGATTATATGATAGTCATGAGCGTTTACAATCAATGTGTTTTCATATTGAATGGTTCGCTCATTTTTTTTGACCATAGTTTAAGTGCTGATGACCATGAAAATGATACTTAGGCTTCCAATCATCTAGTATTTTACGGAAAATTTTGAAGCCAATATGGGCAAAATCGTCACCATCCCCTAGCTCAAAAGCAGGGGTGTGGGTTACGAAGATATCTATACCACCAGCTTTTTTAATTTTTTTGTATAGTTTCTTATACCGCTTGTACATGTCTTTTTCAGAGTACTGGAAGACACCGCCTCGGTATTCTGGCGATCCGCCAAGGCCAAGTATTCGAAGGCCATTGATGTTGGTAAACGTATCATCAATGCTGTCACACCCAAGTGGTGGTGACTGAACATACTGTTCATCATGGTTACCATGAACATATTTAACTGGAACACCAATCATTGTAACCAAAAACTGCAAATAGGAAGCTTTTAAATCTCCGCAGGAAAGAACGAGTTCAACGTCTTTTAAATTTTTTCTTTTATTAAAATGATCCCAGATATATCGTGATTCTACGTCAGATACCAGTAATATTTTCATAATGTCACACCTTTAATCTCTTATGGTTTTTATCATATAATTGATGGAAGAGGTATTCAATAGGGGACAGGGGCTTTTGTCAAAAGCCACAAATAAGAATAAAATTTTGCATGGAATAGACACTGGATCAAGTGCGTAAATGTTCTTTTGTATAGTCTACTATGTTGAACACTGAAAATTATATTAAAAATATATAGAAAGACCTACATTCATAAGGTTGTCCTAGAATGTAGGTCTTTAAATTTATGGGTGAATTAAGGGCGTAAGTTATATGACAAGTCTATAAGAATAAATCCCTCTCGCCATTTTCAATTTTCTTTAAATTACTAAGTGTCAGTGTTTTAATATCATCCCGATCAATTTTGTCGGCTTCAGCATAGATGGTTGCCTTGCCTTTTTCAAAGAGTTCTTCATCACCATAATCACATATAAACTCCATAAGCGTCATAAGGGCATTTGGATTGCAGACGTTACCAATTTGTCCTGATTTAGCTAGTTGCATAAACCGGTCACCTGTACGTCCAGAGCGGTAGCAGGCTGTACAATAACTCGGAATGTAGCCATCATCTACAAGGGCTTTAACCACTTCAAGTGGGGTTCTTTCATCTTCGGTTTTGAACTGATCAATATGACGGCCCACTTCTTCAGCTTCCTTGTAGCCACCAACACCTGTACAAGATCCGGCACTCACTTGTGACACACCGTAATCAATAACTTCATTACGGATTGCTATAGATTCACGTGTGGATAAAATGATTCCAGTGAATGGAACAGCTAGACGGATAATGGCAACGATCTTTTTAAATGTTTCGTCATCCACTAAGTGAGGGAACTGTTCAAGCGTCATGCCTTCAGCTTTTTTAAGTCTAGGCACTGAAATTGTATGGAAACCAACGCCCCATTCTTTTTCGAGGTGATCATTGTGGAGCATGAGTCCAAGAATCTCAAATTTGTAGTCATGCAGACCAAACAGAACACCACCACCCACATCATCAATGCCGGCTTCTTGAGCACGGTCAAAAGCTGTCAGATGATATTCGTAGTTTGATTTTGGTCCCTTCATATGATTGTTTTCATATGTTGGTTGGTGGTATGTTTCCTGGAATAGTATATATGTGCCAATGCCTTTGTCTTGAAGCTTTTTGTAGTCCTCCACAGTTGTTGCCGCAATATTGACGTTAATTCTTCTTATATTGCCCTGGGCTTCAGATGTGTTGTAAATGGTATCAATGGATTCCAAGACGTATTCAATCGGACAGTTTTTAGGGTCCTCACCAGCTTCAAGGGCAATACGTTTGTGTCCCATGCGCTCTAGTATTTTAACTTCTGTTTGAATTTCTTCCATGGTCAGGCGGCGACGGCACATGTCATTGTTGTTCTGAAAACCACAGTAACTGCAAGTGTTGACACAGTGGTTGCTGATGTAGAGTGGTGCGAACATAACAACACGGTTGCCATAGATTTTGTTTTTAATTTGACCAGCTGTTTTATAAATGCGTTTTAAGAGTTCTGGATCTGTCACATGTAGTAGTTTTGCAACTTCTGAATGTGTAAGACCTTCCATGTTTGAAGCCTTTTCACAGACTGCAAGGATTTCCTCTTTTGATGGGTTGGTGTTTTCACCGATTAGATTTTCAATATAATTATGGTCAATAAAATGTGACATGTTAGGCCCTCCATTCGTAGTGGTCCCCACGGGACATGTTTACTCGGTATCCAGTTGAGTTGATTCGACGTTCAATACAAGAGCGACAGTGTGCGGCTGCGTCGCCTGTACAAATTTTATCTTTATAAAGCTCATACTTTTCTCTCACATTGGTTGGTGAAAGATTGGGCATAACCACATTGGCACCAGCCTTTAAGGCTTTTTCACGTCCGAGGGGATCAAGAGTGCCTAGGGCTGTCGTCGATGGCAAAAGGGTATGTGGCACTATGAGTCTTGTGAGGGCAACCATAATCAGTGTCTTTTCCACTGTTCCCCCCTTGTTGTCACCGAGTGGCGTATCTTCATGGGGAATAAAAGGCCCAATACCGATCATGTGGGGGTTGAGCGCTCTTAAGAAAAGCAGGTCTTCGGCCAAATGTTTATTTTTCTGACCAGGCAGGCCGACCATAAAACCAGCGCCCACTTGGAAGCCTAGTTCTTTTAGGTCGTTTAAGCATTTTCGTCTGTTGTCATAACTCATATTTGGATGAATGTTTCATAGATTTCTTTATTGGCTGTTTCATGTCTTAAAAGGTATCTGTCAACACCGGCTTCTTTAAGTGCCTTGTAGCTTTCTTTGCTTCTTTCACCTAGAGAAAGTGTTATAGCAGCATCAGGATATTCTTCTTTTATACGTTTTAATAAGGGCAATGACTTTTTCATCCGTGTAGTAGGCGTCTTCGCCACCTTGAAGGACAAAGGTTCTATAACCAAGACGGTAACCTTCTTTACAGCAATCAAGGATTTGGTCATCAGACAGTCTATACCTGTCAACATTTTTGTTCCCGCTTCTAATACCACAATATGCACAGCTTTGTTTACAGTGGTTTGTAAACTCAATAAGGCCCCGCATATATACATCCTCAGCGTAGTATTTCTCCTTGAGAGCCCTAGCTTTGGTGAATAGATCATCACGTAGTGATTCACTATTGTCTTCATCTAGCGCGTCAAGTAGTGAGACAAGTTCTTCTTTTTCTAGAAGCTCACCCTGCGCCAATCGATTCAGCAATTCTTGTGCCATAGTCGTCTTCCTTTCAAATTGAATGGATATAAAATAAAAAAACCCCCATCTGACATGGAGGTTGTATGCATCAAAATAAAGGGACTGGCCCGTATCTATCAACATCCTCCAGGATCAGACGCATCTTTTCCATAAGGTCGTTAATTATAAATTGTCATCAATCTAACTTAAAAGAATGAGTGTTCAGACTAAGAAGAAAGATTTATTTGTGAAAAGAATATCAAAATGGTCTAGAAAAGTCAATAGTTCACTTTATATGCTTTTTATTTTAAAGTGTTTTAAAGAAAAACAGATAAGATAAAGTGTCAGAAAAGAGAATAAGTCATTCTAATCTGCATAGGAGACATGTGTAAAGTGAGACAAGATTGTGCATATTTTCATAGAAAGATCGTTCGATTCAAGATATAGTGATAGGGGACAATATAGTAATAGACAATATATTGGAGGAATAATTATGTTAAAGACATCTATTAGAAATGGTGAATTGCTTAAAGAACTGGCTATGCTGGGACTGGGAGATGCCGTGGCCATTGTGGGCTGTCGATTTGCCCTGCCGGAAGAGACGCAAGTGATTGACTTAGCCATTACAGACAATCTACCATCTGTTGAAGATATTTTTGGATTGCTTGCTGATAATGTGATTTTTTCTGAGATCACTCTGCCACATGAAATGGATGAAGTTTTACGGGCAAGGGTTATAAAGAAAGCTGGCAGTGTTCGTGAAAATGAATTAACTTATAGACAACTGCAGGTTGTTTGTAAAAACGCAAAACTTATTGTTCGAACTGGGGACATGAGCGAATCCGGTGTTGTTGTCCTTCGTGTTTGATTGTTAACTTAGTTAATCTAAATAGTTGACAAAGTGTAATCCATCATGTATCGTTATTGAAGAAAAGCTTGCAGCCCATTCAATGAACTTATTATTTATGAGGTGGATTCATGAGACAGAATAAAACAAAACAGTTAACGGTTATAGCCCTGTTTGCAGCTATTATTAGTATTTCATCATATTTGAGTATTCCCCTACCATTTAGTCCTGTTCCGCTCACATTGCAAACCTTCGCAATTATGCTGGCAGGCCTTATACTCGCTCCACTTGAAGCGGGCGCCAGTCTAGGTGTTTTTCTTCTTCTAGGTGCTGTTGGACTTCCAGTTTTTTCTGGGGGACCTCTGGTGTAGGTGTGCTATTTGGTGCAACAGGTGGCTACTTATTTGGTTTTTTAGCTGGGGCTATTGTTATTAGTTTACTAAAAGGCAAGAATATTTCATTTGTACGAATGCTTATAGCTTCTACAATTGGCGGTGTGGTCGTTGTCTATGCAATCGGAGTGCCGTGGTTAGCGGTCTATACAGGTATGGATGTTACACAAGCCTTTACTGTTGGGGCTATGCCATTTTTAATTGGTGATGCCATTAAGGTTTTTGTTGCAGCCAGTGGCGCAGTAACCCTACGTAAGCAACTCAAACATATTCTTTAGTCAAAATAAAGCCTTTGTAAAATCAGATTACCCTGTCACCACTTGTCCAGTATAGATTTTTTGCTTTACAAATATCTATATTAACTGTAATGGAGACGCTTAAATAATATTTTACGAGTGCCTTAATTGATAAAAATTTGTAAAGTCTGAGCAATTTTAATTTGTTCGGGCTTTATTTTTTTATGGTGTTATAATATACCCTAGGGAGGTGAAATCAGATATGCTAGACACACATGCAAGAAAATGGGTTGAACCCACAATTGCCTCTGGCGCAAACTTATTCAATAAACTGGGCTTGTCAGCCAATCAAGTCACAGTTATAAGCTTTTTATTTGGATTATCAACGAGTGGATTTATTCTAGTCAACAAACCGGTGCTTGCAGTTTGCTTACTGTGGTTCTCGGGCTATCTAGATGCAGTGGATGGTTCCTTGGCCAGAAAGTTTGGTCAGCCTTCTGCAGTGGGAACACTTATGGATATTACTTTTGATAGGGTGGTTGAACTGGCCATGATATTAACACTGGCCTACACTCGAGTTGATGCAAGGCTGGCCCTTGTTTACTTAGCTTGTGGCATTATCCTATCGATGACAGTTTTTTTAACTGTGGGTGCACTTGCGGATCAAAAAGGTGTTAAATCCTTTTACTATCAAGCTGGTATGATGGAAAGAACTGAGGGTTTCATTGGTTTTACGCTCATGATACTCTTGCCGCAGTATATGGTTTGGATTTCAACTATAATGGCCACTCTTATTGTTTTTACAGGACTGCAGCGATTTAATGAAGCCAGGAAACTTTTATAGGTCAGGGGGATATAATGAGACCGGAAATTATTGTTATGGCAGCCTACTGGGCATTTGGAATTTGGATGTATTTAATGGGCGCAAGGGCCAAACGTGGAGAAATCAAGACGGACGGGGCACATGTTATTTCTGTCTATCCACTGAATCGAACAAATATGGATATTTACAATGCAGTTTATACAAAGTTTCATAACCGCTTGTTTATAGTATCACTTTTAATGGGAATATTATGCGGTCTGATCGGCGGCTTACTGCCCATTATTTTTTCAAGTCTAGCTTTTTTCGCTTCATTAAATTTCTATAAGTATAAAACAGAAGAAAAACTATCAGATATTGTCTCAAATAGAAAGGCAGGTTAATTGTGGAATACGTAATTCTTGTCGATGAAAATGACAAGGCGACTGGACAAATGGAGAAGATGGAAGCCCACCACAAGGGTGTTCTTCATAGGGCGTTTTCAGTCTTCTTGCATGATGGAAATGGCAATGTTCTTCTCCAAAGAAGGGCCTTAAGCAAATACCATTCCGGTGGCCTGTGGACCAATGCTTGTTGCTCTCACCCTAGACAGGGAGAAAGTGTTGAAAAAGCAGCTCACCGTAGACTGATGGAAGAGTTAGGTGTAGATTGTCCTGTAAAAGAGGTTTCAACCTTTCTATATCGAGCGGAATTAGATAAGGGGATGATCGAACATGAATTCGATCATGTTTTAACAGGCGTCATCGATCCTGATGATTTTCCCTTCAATCCTGAGGAAGTGGACAGCGTGGACTGGATGGCTTTTGACAACCTGGTGGAAGACATAGAAAAGAATCCTTCCAAATACACGGTTTGGTTCCAAATCATTATGAAAAACGTGAATAGAGAAATGCTTATGATATAAAAATAGAGTGGGTACACATATGAAATGTGCGCCCACTCTATTTTTTTTACTTCCATTTGCAGTTTGTTTGAATCAAACGAGATAAAATGTCACGAATAAAAAAATACATATGACCGCTTAAGCCTATAGATGTGTTGCATCTAGTGGTTTTAATGGGACTAAGAATACAAGAACATTTAGACTGAACTAGGACTGGATTTCTTTTTTAGAAATAGATGTTTTAACACTCACACCTGAAACATTGCCAAGTTTGCCTGTTAAACTGTTTATTTCGTTCATAGAACCAACTATGGTGAGGGAAATGACAGATATGCCTTCCTCATTGAATGGTATGCCCATTCTACCCCGTACAATATCTTTGTATTCTGCTATGATTTCATTCAATTTAGCATTTGATTCTTTCGGTTCATCAAGGACAATGCCAACCACTGCGACGCGTTTCATTCGGTTACCTCCGTTATGCCAGTTCCAGTGCGATTTTCATCATATCAGTGAAGGTTTTTTCCCGTTCTTCAGAGGATGTCTCCACTTGTTTGAAAATATGATCACTAATTGTAAGAACAGACAAAGCTTTCACTCCGAATTTTGCTGCAAGTGTGTATAGTGCCGATGATTCCATTTCCACTGCTAGAACATTGTGCTTTACCCAAACATTCAGGGGATCTGGCCTGTCGTTGTAGAAGGTATCTGTTGTTAATATGTTGCCGACGTGAGGCTCAATACCTAGATTTTTCGCCGCTTGATAGGCCTTAGACAAAAGATCAAAGCTTGCTATTGGGGCATAGTCCATATTATTGAACATCAGTCTGTTCATACTGGAATCAGAACATGCACCTGAAGCCAGAACAACATCTCTTACCTGGACATGGTCTTGAATAGACCCTGCAGAGCCCACTCGGATTAACTGCTTGCAACCATAGAACTGTATGAGTTCATTGACGTAAATAGATAGGGATGGTGTGCCCATGCCCGTCCCCTGTACAGAAACTTTTTTTCCCTTATATGTACCTGTGTATCCAAGCATGCCACGTACATTGTTGTAACAAACAGGATCTTCTAGGAATGTTTCCGCAATAAACTTAGCGCGAAGCGGATCACCAGGCAGTAAAACCGTTTCTGCAATAGCACCATCTGGTGCACCAATATGTGTACTCATTGTTTCCCTCCTTTTTGCACGACTGTGCGTCTATATTATAGCACAAGGCCAAATAAGAATAAAAGCAAAAGGAAAATATTGTAAAATTCTTAGGTGTGTGGTAATATTATCCAAAAGGAGGTTTTTATGAATTCTGTAAATTTAATTGGAAGACTCACGTCTGACCCAGAAGTTAGAGAACTGGGGGAAGGCACCAAGGTATCTAGCTTTAGTCTGGCCATAAACAGACGATTGTCTAATGAAAAGAAAGAGGCTTACCTTGCAGAGGGAAGACAAACAGCAGACTTTCCACGTATTCAGGCCTGGGGAAAGAAAGCTGAAATTGTTGAGAAATATGTAAAAAAAGGTGATCTTGTTGGTATAAGTGGTGAGATTCGAACGGGTTCTTATACCAATGATGCTGGCGTGAAAATGTATACAACAGATATACAGGTCCAGCATCTAAGATTCTTAAATCCTAAAAATCCTGCAGCACAAACCTTGTCTGATGAAAATGCAGAATCTGAAAATATTCCATTCTAGTTGGCCCTAGAAGGCATTAAATTCACGCAGACCATTCGTGTCATATAGTTCTTTTTATGTTATAGTGACCTATAGAAATAAAGTGAGCCCTACTATGTTAGGGCTTTAAAATGCAGAATTAGACCAAATTCTAAAGCCCAGTTAAGATTAGAGCCAAATATGACAAAGTGTGGATCTACTCAGTCTGTGAAGATGAGTATTCACTTTGAGTGGCCTGGAGGATAAAATGTACGATTCTCATATTCATACTGATTTTTCGGCAGATTCTAAAGCGCCTTTTTTAGAAGTGATACGAACGGCTATTTATAAAAACCTTAAGATAATAACCATTACGGATCATATAGATTACAAGCATTCCAGGGATATTTTATTTGAGTTTGATCCTCAAGAATATGATGAGGCTATTAAAAGTGTTCAGAAGACCTACTCGGGACAAATTGAAGTGCTTAAAGGGCTTGAACTGGGCCTTAAACCAAGTGTTGTGAAAATGTGCGAAGGGCTCATGGAAGCCGAGTCATTTGATTTTGTCATTGCCAGCATGCACTCCTGTTTAGGAGAAGATTTTTACTTTGGAAACTTCTTTGACGACAAGACGCCAGAAGAAGCCATGAAAATATATCTGGATGAAATGTACCAGCTTATTTGTGCATTTTCTGATTTTGATGTCCTTGGACATATAGATTTGCCAAAACGTTATAATGAGGCAGTAAACAAAGTGGACCTTGAAGACTTAAAACCACAGTATGAAAAAATATTTAGATGGCTGGTGGCCCATAATAAGGGGATTGAAGTCAATACGTCAGGATTGAGACAAGAAGTTGGTATTCAATTTCCAGATGAAAGCATTTTGAGACTCTACTTTGACTGTGGAGGCCGAATTATCACAGTGGGTTCGGATGCCCATAAGGCTTCTGACCTGGGGAAGGACTTTTAACCACGTTTTTCAAGTCCTTAAAAGTATTGGATTTGAGCATATATGCACGTTTAAGGGGCGTCAAGCTCGATACCATTCCATTTAAGCCTCTAAAGTATCATTAAAATGTAACAAGAGAATAAAATAATTTATTAGAATAAATTTGTATAAGTTTTACGATCATCATGTGGATATTTCGGTTTTAAATTGCATATCGTTGTGGTAAAATTAGAGACGATGAAGACATACTGCGCATCTGAGGGGTGTAATGATGAAAGAAAATGAGACGATTCAAAAGAAGCTTGCGGTTCTAATAGATGCCGACAATGCTTCGCCCAAGATTATAGAAGGCTTGCTTGATGAGATTGCTAAATACGGTATAGCCAGTGTTAAGCGTGTTTATGGCGACTGGACAAGCCCAAACTTATTAGGATGGAAAGAGGTGCTTCTTGAAAATGCACTAAATCCAGTTCAGCAGTTTAGCTATACATCCGGGAAGAATTCAACAGACAGTGCTTTAATAATTGATGCAATGGATTTGCTTTACACAGAAAAACTTGATGGATTTTGTATAGTCTCAAGCGACTCAGATTTTACACGTCTTTGTTTGCGGCTTAGGGAATCGGGCATGTTGGTGTACGGATTCGGAGAAAGCAAAACGCCAAAGGCTTTTGTTGGTGCGTGCGACAGATTCATTTTTACAGAAATTTTAACACGGGATGAAAAAAATTATGCAAGATACCCGGTGACGATGAAACAGCTTCAAAGCGATAAAAAACTGGTATCTCTTCTGGTCAGTGCTGTTGAAGCATCAGCCAATGAGAATGGATGGTCCCATCTGGGCAGTGTTGGTCAAAACATAGCTAACAAGGCCCCTGATTTTGATCCACGTAATTTTGGCTATAAAAAATTATATGAGCTGATGAAAGCAACAAAATTATTTCAAATTGATGAAAGATCGAATGACAATTCACCTGCTAAGGCAGTATATGTAAGATTAAAAAAAATAATATGTGAAACCTATTTAAATAGCTTAATTTTATTGAGCTTATTTTTATTTTTTTGTACATTTTATTAACGGATTTTAACATATGTATTGACAATTTGAAATATCTTCGTTAAGATATAACGCGAGGTAATAATAGCTTTTGGGCAGAACTTAAGTATGCTCAAACGGACGTGTTAACTTTACAGGCAATGAGTGGGTTTTTAAATGAAGTTTTCATTTAAGAATTAAAAATGGTGGTACCGCGATGGCCTCGTCCTATTTTCGGATGGGGTATTTATATTTTTTGTGCTCACACGTTCAAGTTTAACTAGTATTCAAACAACACGAAGGAGACACATTTATGATTAGTGATCAAGTGGGTGTATTAATTGCATTTTTCATTTACCTTATGTCAATGCTATTAATCGGACTTATCTATTACAGAAAAACAGAGAATTTATCTGACTATGTTCTTGGCGGTAGAAGCCTGAATGGTTGGGTAACAGCTCTGAGTGCTCAAGCTTCAGATATGAGTGGCTGGCTATTGCTGGGCTTACCGGGATATGCTTATCTTAGTGGCCTTGAAGCGGTCTGGATAGCACTGGGACTCGGTGTGGGAACATACTTAAACTGGCGATTTATCGCTAAGCGCCTTAGAAAGTATACAGAAGCAGCAGGAGACTCGTTAACACTCTCAGAGTATTTTCAAAATAGATTTCACGATAAGTCTAATGTGCTTAGGGTGGCTTCAGCCATTGTCATTCTAGTATTTTTTACAATATACACGTCGTCAGGGCTTGTGGCTGGCGGTAAACTTTTCAGCACAGTCTTTGGAATTCCATACACTGTGGCATTAACTGTAGGGGCCCTAGTGGTCATTTCCTACACTTTCTTAGGTGGCTTTATGGCTGTGTGCTGGACAGATTTTTTCCAAGGGATTCTGATGTTACTGGCCCTTGTTATTGTTCCTTATAAGGCATTTGTTATTATAGGAGGGATGGATGGTCTGATTGACGGATTGAACGCTGTGAATCCGAATACCCTCGATTTAATGACATCAACGGCAGGAGAAATGCTCGGTGGCATATCTATAATATCCTTACTGGCTTGGGGTCTTGGATATTTTGGGCAACCCCATATTCTTTCAAGATTTATGGCCATTAGCTCTGCAGATGAAATTAAGAAGGCCAGACGGTTTGCTATGGTTTGGGTGGTCATTTCTTTATGTGCGGCCCTTATCATCGGACTTGTAGGCCGTGTTTATCTGGAAAGTGGACTTGCAGCCGGAGCAGAAGAAACTGTTTTCATGGTTATGGTAGGTGATCTATTCCCATCGCTTATTTCAGGATTTTTACTGGCGGCAATATTGGCTGCCATTATGAGTACAGCAGATTCACAGCTCCTTGTAACATCGTCAGCACTTACGGAAGACATATATAGAATATTTAAAAAAGAAGCATCTGAAAAAGAACTTCTATTTATAAGCAGAACGTCAGTGATAGGCGTCGCTGTTGTCGCTTATATTTTTGCAATGAACCCAGAGAGTTCCGTCCTAGAGCTGGTGTCTTATGCTTGGGCTGGTTTTGGAGCTGGATTTGGTCCAGCTGTAATACTATCTCTTTTCTGGAAACGCATGAACAAAAATGGTGCATTGGCTGGCATAATTGTTGGAGGCTTGACTGTTCTTATTTGGAAACAATTATCGGGTGGCTTATTTGACCTCTATGAGATTGTACCCGGTATGATTCTTTCATTTGCTGCGATTTATGTTGTTAGCATGATGAGTGAAGCGCCTTCAAGAGCTGTCGAAGAACAATTTGAATCGGTGATGAACTCAGAACAAGCGGCGTAATATGCTAAGGCCTGTTTATTAAGCACTTAAAATAAGGCATATTATATAAGATTAGATTATAGATCAGTCGTTTGCAAAACGACAGATCTATGCCCACCTTATACCATAGATAGAATTCTTGATTCTTAAATACTTATATATGGTATAGTGAGGGTGCATGAATGATATTTTGCAAGTCACTCAGATAAAAAAATCCCTTCGCATGCGCGAAGGGATTTTCTTTTTTAATTGGAAATAGCAAGTGTCGCTAAATCGTGGGTAATACGCTTTGCAAAATCAAATTCCCTTGATTCGATAAGGTATTTGAGCGAATATGTCAGGATTGTTGCAAGCTTTCTTTGATTAGGGTCATCAAGTGACACAAGATCAATGTTTGAAAGTTTGTAGAAGGAAAGCCATCTAGCCAATCTATTTGTCTTATTAAATAGATCATAGGACTGTTCCAAAAGTTCCACAACATCAATATCTGACATGACATGTCTTTTAGACATAACAGATTCATATGTATTTAATGCTTCATTTTTCTTGTCAAGCTGAGTGTACATGTATGCCAGCTTCATTTCAAGATCGACTGGAGCAGAATGAAGTTGACCTATCTTTGTGTGCATTTCATTAAGAAGGCATCAATTTTACTCTGGCTGTTTTCAAGGTCGTTATTATAGAGCAGGGTAATCATCGGAATTGTGCTTTCAATACCTTCACGCAGACAGTTTAAACGGTAAAAACCATTCGTAGCGTGGGTATAATACTGAATAGCATCCATAATTTCATTTTGTCTCTCATAGCAGTCAGCTTTGATGCTCACAGCTTGGTAGTATTCAGGGCCCAGATCATCTGTGAATCTGTCGATACAAACATCGATGTTTTTAATGGCCTTTTGATGATTTCCAAGTTTGCTATTGCTAATAGCACTTAGCATGTACAGATTGTACATTTCTTCACGATACGTCGTTGGGTCTTTTGAAATAGCAAGTTCACAAAAACGCACACCGATTTCTGGAGAGTTGAGTTTTTCAGAGCACTCAGAGATTTTAGAAGCCAATCGCGGGAGCGAATTGACATACTTTTCTACAGAATAGAGTTCAAATGCTTTCGTGTAGTAGAAAAGCTGGCGCAGTTTTTCATTTTTAAGTCCATAAATGTCACCGAATAAAGTGTAGACTTCAGCTTTTTTTATGGGAATGTCCCATGCATAAAGGAAGTCTTCAATTTCGTGAATCACATCATCAGATGGCGCATCATCAGCTTTGATATGACGACGAAGTTGGTTAATGTAACTGTCAGCTTTAATTTCAGCTTGAAAGTCAGGTTCATCCCCAAGAACTTCACTCAGATCAAGATCAATTTCCAGATTTCTTTCCTTGGCAAATCTGTTCAAATTGTCATAAATGAGTCGTGCATTTTCCGATGTAAGGCGAACCTTGTCATTTTCAATTGCACTGATCAAGTTTCTGGTGATTTTGCCACTCGTGATTTCGTACTGCTTGACACCAAGGTACTTACGTGTCATACGAATTCTTTGTCCAATAGTTAATCCTTTTGTTTGCATGCCGTTGTCCCCTTTCACACTGCCTAATTCCATGTTGGAACGCGTTCTTACGCAAGTTAGGGAGTTTATCTATTAATTAATAAATATCAATCAGCAACAACCACGACAACTCCGTCCCCCAACACAGGTGAAGCGATAGAAATTGATTGATATGCAACGGTTTTGGCAATATTGCCGAACCGTCAAGAATAAGTAGTTTAAAACAAGACAATTATAACATAGAACACGTTATAATGTAAATAATTTCAAATTAATGCAAAACTTCAGTTTAACTTATAACGAAATGGTAATTTTTTCATCGAATGGGAAGAAATTTTACATTTATTGCGATCTTATTAAGTGGATTCATAGGTCTTGTGAACAGGTTCTGTAATAATATGCTATAATGAGAAAGGTTAAGTACAAATTCAGGAGCGAATATTCATGAAAACGATCAGTGTTGACCTACTTGAAAAAGGCATGGTTATAAACCAAGATATATACGATTCTAACGGAGTTCTGATCATATCTGATGGAGCTGTCTTAAAAGATGCCCATGTGGAATATTTGAAATATGAATCAGGTATACTCGATGTGAAGATAAAAGAATACAGTAATATTGTCGCTGAGCAAAAGCCGAGCGCCTATAATGAGGCCCAGGTTAAATTCGAAACACAGTACAAGGGCTCAGTGGACAAATTTAAATCTATGTTTAAGTCTGCGACACTTGGAGGGAAAGTCCTCTATGCAGATGTGGAGCATGTTGTAGGCCCTTTACTCAGCGAAGTGGAAACGGGTGGAGACATTGCACAGAAAATATGGCAAATTCGTCAAAGTGATGAATACACATTTGAACATTCTGTCCAGGTCAGTCTTTACTCTGCTCTAATAGGCAGTTGGTTGGGTATGGAACCTGATGAGCTAAAAGATCTGGCTATAGCGGGTTTGCTTCATGACATAGGGAAATGCAATATCCCCGATGAAATTCTTAATAAGCCGGATGCCCTAACTGAGGCAGAGTTTAAAGTTATGCGTACTCATCCGACTCTGGGCTATGTTTTGCTTGCCAACACCAAGCAATTTAACGATGCCGTCTTATCAGGTGTCTTACAGCATCACGAAAGAAGTGATGGCAGCGGATATCCAAACAGCTTGAAAGGACCGCATATTCATCCTTATGCCAGAATTGTGGCTATTGCAGATATATATAGTGCAATGACATCTGACAGGGTCTATAGGGAGCGTGAGTGTCCCTTTATGGTTGCTGGTCAAATTCAAGAAAAGTCATTTGGATCTCTAGATCCTTTCTATAGTAAGGTTTTTGTGTCAAACATCGTTCAATATTTTGTCGGAAACCAGGTAGAACTAAACAATGGGTCGAGGGGCGAAATAATCTTTATTGAAAAAAATCACCCAATACGACCACTGGTGAAAACAGAGTCCGGCTTTATAAATCTAGTTAAAGACAATAGCTTGTATGTCACAGATGTTCTACATCAACTTTAGGACTTTGTCATGATTGGTTGAACCAAGATATTGACTTTTAAGGGCTTCACAAAGATTGCACTGGATATATATAAAGACCGATAGTGTCAATAGCATCCACAATTCGATAACAATTATAGGCACAGGGCTGTGTATTAAGATGGCTCTGTGTTTTTACTTTATAATGAAGAAAAAGGTTTAAAGTTATATTTGCTTTAAGTTTGTGAATTATCTCCAAAGGCTTTTGGGAGATTGCTGAGGAAGTTTAACATTTGAAATAGACAAGTGAAACGGACATGCGTTTATGTCGCTTAAAAATTTCATTTAGTCATATGCGATATGAATAAAGTCCAACAATAATAAGTAGCAGGGGGATCAGTTTATGAAGCAAGGGAAAGTGTTTTTTTACTTATTTACAGCAATACTTGTCACAACGGGGATTGCAATAGGCGTTGATCATCTGGTTGATAGTTGGTGGGGGGCTGTCATTTGTGGTGTCGTATTGTCCTTATTACTAGCCCATTTGATAAGCCAAAAAATCATGAGTGGCGTTCATCATGTTGAAGAGATCGTGGAGCAAGTCAACAATAATGATTTGACAATCGAGGTCTCTAAGATTGACTCGCTTGTTATGAACAAGGTTCTTAGCAGACTCGATGAAATGGTGGTTGGTTTAAAAGAAAACTTCAAGGATCAAATTGGAGTATCGACTCAAATCACAGAAATCAGTGACAGCCTTAAAGGCATTGTGGACCAGTTTAATACGGCTATGGAGGGCATCTCCAACTCAACGGATGCAACAAGTCAAAATTCAGACAAACAATTTGAAATGCTTCAAAGTTCTAGAGCCGAACTCGAAAGAATTGTATCAGAGCTGACAAAGATGGAATCAGATATGCATGAAACATACACATATTCAACGGATACCATCCAGGCCACAAAGGGGAGTATTGAATCAACAGGAACCATCCTCGATATAATGAAGCAGGTCCGAGAACTCATTCAAAGTATTTCTGTTAAGGTGGAAGACCTCTATAATCGATCAGATGAAGTCATGGAACTAAATGGCCTTGTCACATCCATTGCAGAACAAACGAACCTGCTTGCCCTGAATGCCTCTATTGAAGCCGCAAGAGCAGGGGAACATGGCAGAGGCTTTGCCATAGTTGCAACAGAAATCTCTAAACTATCCAGTGAAACAAATCAAGCTTCTACAAAAATAAGCGATACCATTGAAACGCTAAAAAATGGACTAGAAGAAATAAAAGATTCAGTCGAAGCAGACAGAGAGTATATAGAAGAGGGGTATGGAACAGTAGAAAAGACCATTGAGGACTTCACTGACATCCAGAAATCCCTTGAAACAAGTAAAAATTATATTGAAGGTATGAACACAGCTATTCAGACAGTGACCAACGATGGTCGAAGTGTTGCTGAACAGATTGTTGAAGTGACTCGCTTTTCAGAAGAAATCACATCAAGAATGCAGGAAGCCGCTTCTCAAATTATGGTTCAAAGCAGCGAGACAGAAAATCTTGCTGAACTAACAAACAGTTTGAATCAAAATGCTGACGAGCTCCTTCAGTTTGTTGCCAACAAGGTTATGCGTGGAAAAATGTTGCGTGATGTCAAGGGCATTGAAGAAACTCTTTATGCTCAGAAGCTTTCAAACGAAAGATTAGATGAACTTTGCAGGACATTTAATGTAGATGTGATTTATGTGACAACACAAGAGGGCGCTGTGGAGTACTGTAGTGAAAGAGAAACGATAGGTTTGAACCTATATGAGATTGACCCATCTTATGGCCCTCTGAAAATGGCCAAGTTGACTATATAACCACACCAGTGAAAAATAGGGTTGAAGATGGACGGCTGTTTAAGTTCTTAGCTATACTGGGCAGGGACAAGCGGTGTTATCAGGTAGGCCTTTCAGTTGAAAAAATTAAAAACTTTTAGTCAAATACACCAATATGATGGGGATGCCTTGTGCATCCCTATTTCTATAGAAAAAAGAGCACAGTTGCCTAGTGTGAAAATGCTTACTTGCAGTGCTAATGTTATATTGCTGAGTAATATGAGCCAGCTCTAAAATTTTATTTAAATCCAAATGGCGTGTGGTGGTGAAGACTCTTGAATGATATTTTCCAAGTCGCTCTATTGGCAAAGACCCGATTAAAAAAAGACCCGATTAAAAAAAAGACCCAATTAAAAAAAAGACCCAATAAGCCAAATATAAAATGTATATAATATGATTTAATTTGAAATGCTTCACCTCTAATATAAAGGAATCCAGAGGGACGGGGCGAATAAGAATAAGAGGTTAATCCATTTATTTAACAGAATTAATACGGACTTAACAATGGTGCTTTATAATGGATAAGAAAGATTCAACCGGGGATATTAATCATAAGGAGGTTAATCATGTCTCAGCCACATGTACTCATAATTGAGGACGAAGAGCATATTGTCGAACTCATAAAATTTAATTTAGAAAGCAACGGATACAAGGTATCATACGCATTTAACGGACGAGATGGTATTAAACGTGTTGAAATGGAAAAGCCGGATCTGGTTCTGCTGGATCTAATGCTTCCAGAAATTGATGGCATTGATGTTTGCAATAGAATTAAAAACAATCGTGAACTCAAGCAAATACCCATTATTATGCTAACAGCTAAAGCAGTGAGACTGACAAGATTATTGGCCTTGAAATTGGTGCTGATGATTACATGACAAAACCCTTTAGCATTCGTGAGCTCCTCACGAGAATTAAAGTGATTCTGAGGCGCTACCAAAACACACAGCCCTTTAAAGATACGGGTAAAATTGTCGTAGAGGATCTGACCATTGACATTGATAAGCACGAAGTGACGCGTGGTGATGTGATCTTTCAACTCACACTTAAAGAGTTTGAACTTTTAAAGATTCTTGCTGAAAATCGAGGCAAGGTTCTATCACGTAATTTTCTTCTAGATGAAATTTGGGGGTATGACTATTTTGGCGAAACACGTACTGTGGATGTCCACATACGTCATCTCAGAAGCAAAATCGAAAGTGATAGCGACTATAAGTACATTGAAACCGTACGTGGCGTTGGCTACAAGGTGAAGTAGAGATTATTATGAGAAAAAAAATAAACGCACTCGTAATCAGCCTGATGATCATTGGTATATTGGCAACAGGCCTACTTGCCCACGCTCTGCTTCAAAGAGATTTTCTGAATAGTGTTGAAAACAGGCTTCTTAGTAATGCCTACTTGATACGAGGGTTTTTACTGGATGATGTCCATGACATTGATGACATACGCCGGGTGGTGGCCCGTGAGTCAGATAATTTTAAAGCCCGTGTCACAGTGATTGATTCCAATGGGGTTGTGGTCGTCGATTCTGAAGCCAATTTGCATGAACTGGACAACCATGGCAATAGACCAGAAGTGATAATGGCCGTTGATGGCCTTGTCGGTGTCAGTCAAAGATATTCAAAATCTATAAATATGGATTTGTACTATGTGGCCATCCCATATGATCTGAAGTCAGGGGGACGGTATGTCATTAGACTCTCTGTGCCACTTACAGAAATTTCAACGTTTAACTACCATCTATTTAGAACCATACTGTTATCAGCAGCCTTTGGCCTTGTTGTGGCCATGCTTCTGGGCGTAAGATTCTTAAAAGTGATAATCAACCCCATTCAGGATATGTCGCGAGCCAGTAAGGAAATTGCTAACGGCAAATTTGGAAGAAGTATAATATATGATTCTGATGATGAACTGGGGGAACTGGCTGAGAATTTTAATAAGATGAGTGAAGAGCTTGGAAATAAAATTATGGAAATCAAAGACCAAAACATTAAAAACAGTGCAATACTATCAAGTATGATCAACGGTGTTATTGCCGTTGACAATCAAAAGCACGTCATGTTTATTAATCCAGCGGCAGAACTGCTCTTTGGTTTTCGTGAAGATGAGATCAAAGGCAGACATATTTTAGAAGCTTTTCGAAACAATCAGCTTGATGAGCAAATTCAAGCTCTTATTGATGACAATGTTCAGTCTGCCATTGAAATAGAAATGCATAGACCAGAACATAGAATACTTAATATGTACTCCAATCCTATTGTAAGCTCCCAAAGGGCCAATGAAAGAATTGGTGTTGTCATCATCATTGCAGATGTCACAGACATGCGCAAGCTGGAGTTTATGCGTAAGGATTTTGTTGCAAATGTGTCTCACGAGTTGAAGACGCCCCTGACATCGATTCGCGGTTTTGTGGAAACGTTAAAAAATGGAGCCGTAGACAATGTGGCAGTTAGAGACAAGTTTCTTGATATTATTGATATGGAAACAGGCAGACTTTCAACTTTGATTGAAGACCTTCTTGTGCTTTCAGATATTGAAAAACGAAGCAACATGATCGAGAAATCACAAATAGACGTATGCAAGGCCGCAGAAGAAGTGGTCCACATGCTCCAAGAGATTGAAAGAAAAAAATGTCGCCATAAATCTTAACTGTGACAAGGTGAATACAGAGCTGTTCGGAAACTCTGGATGGTTCAAGCAAATGCTGATTAATCTCATTGACAACGGCATTAAGTACACACCGAATGATGGCAGTGTTTGGGTGAACATGTCTCAGACGGGGGATGATCTTCTCGTCTCCATAAAAGATAATGGCATTGGCATACCAGAAGAGCATATTGACAGGTTGTTTGAACGTTTCTACCGTGTTGATAAAGCCCGATCTAGAAATGTAGGGGGAACGGGACTTGGACTCGCTATTGTTAAACATGTTGTTCTGTCTTTTGGTGGACATATTGATGTGAGATCTGAGTATGGTAAGGGTACAGAATTTATTGTAAGAATACCTTTTGAAGTCTAGAATAGGACGGATGGGTCAGTAAGGTGAGTTTTTAAGAAAAAAGGTAAATAAATTACCATTCTGTGTTTAAGTTTGACTAAAAGTGGTATATATATAGAAAGCAAAGTTGATGAAAATCAACGACGCAAAGCCCTTGATCTAAACAGTTTAATTGATGATTAAATATCATCCTTGAACTGCAAGGTTGACAGGCTGCCAAACAAACTTTTCGGTTCAAAGAGCAAAACCAACGAAAATTGGTGGCGCAAAACTATAAGGGTCTAAACGATATGATGGAAGATGTAATTTAACAAGGTCCAAAAACTTTGTACATCATACGCAGGATAGCCAGTTACCGAGAAAAGTTTTTTTGATGCATATATGGCTCTGAATCTATGGATTCAGGGCCTTTTTTGTGGTGTTAACAAACTTTACAGAGTGATTATTCAGGTTCCGTATACTGGCTGACGACTTAACATTCCCTTTACATAAGCTTTACTATGTCTAAACACATGGGGATAAATGGCTTGCTATAATGACTTTGGCAGTAACAACTGAGCAAAGCATTTTGCAGGACTTCAACACTTGCTAGCTTCACAGCGACTTTATTTCAAACTTTCCTCACCGTGTCGCTGAGTACGGAGACGAAACTTTGCAATAAAGTCAAAAGAGCTAGCGAGTTCAAGAGGAAATGCGAGAGCTTCTCAAATTAGACAAAACTTTGGAAGGGGATTTCAAATGAGAACTTTAACTTCGAAATTTATGATCTTTGGACTAATTCTACTCCTAGCAATGGGTGCACTTGCAGGTTGTGCAGGAGGCGCTGAGGAAGCAGAATCGGCAGGAGCTCCAGCAGAAACAACAGAAGGCACAACAGAAGAGGCACAAGAGGCAACAACACTTGAAGGCGCAGTTATCGTAGACGGTTCTGGTACTGTTTACCCACTTATGGCACATATAGCTGAAGAGTATATGGTTAATGAACAACCAGATGTATCTGTACAGGTTGGTCGTGCAGGTTCATCAGCAGGTTTCAAAAAATTCATTCCTGGCGAAACGGATTTCTCTGACGCATCTCGAAAGATCAAAGACAAGGAAGTTGCACAGTTAGAAGAAAAAAGGTATGAAACTTGGCGAAGACGTCTATGAATTTGTTCTAGCATATGATGGCCTTACAATGGTTATCAACAAAGACAACACTTGGGCAACGGAAATGACTCGCGAAGAAATCGTGAACATGTACCTTGCATCAGGCAACGTTTCAAAATGGTCTGACATCCGTCCAGACTGGCCAGCAGAAGAAATCAAGTTCTACGGTCCAAAATGAAAACCACGGTACTTATGAATTCTTCTACGAAAAAATTCTTGACGAACAAGATATGGTTGAATCAGCGAACCTACAGCAGGAATACTCAACTCTAGTTGATCTCGTGTCATCAGACAAAAATGCAATTGCATTCTTTGGATTTGGCTACTATGTTTCAAATACGGACAAGCTTCAAGCGGTACACGTTGATTTTGGAAACGGTCCAGTTGAACCAAAACTTGAAACGATCGGCACTGACCTAGACTACTCAGGTTTCACAAGACCAGTGTTCACGTACCTAAATGTAAACTACGCAATGGAAAAACCACAAGTTCTAGATTTTGCAAAGTATGTTGTTTCAAACCAAGGCGCTAAGAGACTAGCTGGTGAAAATGGATTTGCTCCGCTTCCTGACACTATGTATGAAGAATATCAAAAGCAACTAGACGCTCTAAAATAATAAGTGCGTAGAATGATCAACATTAAAAAATAGGAATATATCAGAGACAGGGGGCAAGCGCTCCTTGTCTCATGTACTTTGAAAGATAATGCTACAAAAATTGTAAAAAAAGCAATAAATTGAAATACACATCAAAATATAAATTCTATTGGATGAAGATAATAGTTTGATGAAGGCAAAATGGATTATTGGATGAAAGACAAAACTTTGAGCGGACGGTGAATCATTACGGGATTTAGTCGTCCATTATTTAAGACTATTGGATAGAATCAAATTGTTAGACAAATGAATAATCTGAAATAAATTACGGTGAATGGAGTTAATATTATGACTGAGTTAAATATTAGCAAAAGAAAAAAAATAAATTGATATAGAGAATATTATCCCAACGATTCTTTTTATCATTGCATCAGTTTCAGTTTTGACCTCCATTGGAATTGTGATCACGCTTGTTGTTGATGCCTCTCATTTCTTTGCAGAAGTGCCACTAAGTGAAGTCTTCAGTACAGAGCTTGAGCCTCTAAGAGCAAAAATCCAAGCTTTGGCTTTCTACCACTTATTATGGGCACGATTGTCACATCGGTGATAGCAATGCTGGTAGCAGCGCCTCTTGGACTTGCTTCAGCAATGTTTTTAAGTGAGTTTATGACACCAAAGAAAAGAAGAATCATCAAGCCAATTATTGAAGTGTTAGCTGGCATACCGACCATCGTTTATGGTTTCTTTGCCTATAACACAGTCACACCAATTCTAATGAAGCTTATTCCAAGCATAGGGTCAAAAAATGCACTATCGCCTGGGATTGTTATGGGGATCATGATCATCCCAATTGTGACGTCTCTATCAGAAGACGCTATGAGTGCTGTGCCAGATTCAATTCGTCAAGGGGCATATGGACTTGGTTCGACAAAGCTAGAAGTCGCATCAAAGGTTATATTACCCGCAGCTATTTCTGGTATAGTGGCTGCTTTTGTACTGGCTATATCCAGAGCCATTGGGGAGACAATGATCGTTACCATTGCCAGTGGCAGTATGAAAAACTTCACACTGGATGTCACAATGCCAATGCAGACGATGACAGCTTATATTGTTGAATTTACGAGTGGTGATGCCGGAAGTGGTACAGTAGGATATTACAGTTTATATGCTGTTGGACTCATACTGTTTATTTTCACGCTGGTGACAAATCTATTTGCAAAATACATCACCAAAAATATAGAAGGGAGTATTAAGGATGGAGAACACTTCAAATACTCTTAAAAGTGACTATATGAAAAACATGGATATTTCAAAAAAATTTATTGATCCTGATATGGCAGTCAAACGAATAAAAAAGCGTAGACTGCACAACAAAATGGCCCAGGGTGTTTTTTCAATAATTATTCTCTTTATAATGTTCATTTTAGGCCTGCTCTTGTATGAAACAATTTCAACAAGTATCGGTTGGCTGGATTGGGGCTTCTTAACAGGTCGTCTTTCTATTAATCCTGTCCGGGCTGGTATTAAAAGCGTTATTATAGGAACGGGTATGCTTATGGTTGTTGTTGCTCCAGTTACATTGATTATAGGTGTGGCAACGGCAATTTACCTAGAGGAGTACTCAAAAAAGGAATACTTCACGGACTCATCAGTGTCAATATATCCAACCTTGCTGGTGTGCCATCTGTTATATTTGGTCTTCTTGGACTGACAGTCTTTGGCCGCATGTTCGGGTTAGGCTCCAGCATACTTGCAGGTGGATTAACGCTCTCTTTGCTCGTCCTGCCCAATGTCGTGGTAGCCAGCCAAGAAGCCATTAAAGCGGTTCCGAATTACTTGAGGGAAGCCTCATACGGCCTAGGTGCAACAAAGTGGACAACGGTGCGAAAAGTCGTATTGCCATCAGCAATTCCTGGCATAATGACAGGGTCAATCCTTGCCTTATCAAGAGCTATTGGTGAAACAGCACCACTGGTTGTACTAGGAATACCAACGCTTATTCTAAAAACACCTGAAAGTTTTATGGATGATTTTACGGCACTGCCAATTCAGATTTATTACTGGACACTTGATACTGTACTTACAGCTGAGTATGCCAATTTAGCTGCAGCAACCATCGTGGTTCTATTATCAGTTCTGTTCCTTTTGAATTCAGCTGCCATTATAATACGCAATAAGTTCCAAAGAAGATTTTAAACTCTAGGGTCAGTGAGCCCAAGAGAGACCTCTTGTATTTGTTGTAAGTTGGAGGATAAGCCGTGGAAATATCGAGCAAGCTTAAGAAGAAAAGACGTCATTTGTTTCAGAGTCTAAAAGAAAAGATATCTATGAAAAAGAAAGTCCAAAATGACAAGAAGACAGTAGAATTCAATGAAAAGCATTTGAGCTTGAACGAAAACACTGATACAAGGATTCTTAAACCTTCACTGCTTAATAAATCAAATAGTTTGCTTAGGGGGCAACTCAAAAATAATAAGGGGCTTATAGACCTTCGCTTTAGCAATTTGAAGCTAAGAACCAAGCTCGTTCTTATGGCCGTAGCAGTCAGCCTCATTCCCATTGCTTTTTAACGGTCTATAACACTTCAAATTCAGTGAGCATTATAGAAGATGGGTGTACTCAAAAATCAACTTTACTTAAGCATGACTCATGACCGTATTAATGAGTACTTTAAATCCCGTGAAGTTGATGCCAATATATTGACAACATCGAGCAATGTGAGTCGTGGCATTGAAAGGCTAAACACTTTTGATGCAGATCCGAGTGAACTCAGGCAGATCGAAACAGATTTTGAAGATATTTTAAAGGAACCTGTCGAGGCGTATGGCTTTACAGACATTTTCCTAACCAACAAATACAAAGAAGTCGTATACAGTTTAAATTATAATACCCTGGATCTATCTCCCTTGGTCTTTTCCAATGACTTTGTCGACAAGGCCATGACAGGAGAGCAGAACTGGTCGAATTTATTTCGCAACGCTTTTATTGATGACAATATTCTTGTCCTCTCAACACCTATATATTCTTATGAGACAAAAAGCAAGACCCAGGTCATTGGAACATTGAATATGGTTCTTAACCAAAATGCCTTAAATGAACTTGTCCACAAGGGTATAGCTGAGGTTTCTCAAGATGGAGATACCTATCTGGTCAATGGAGAGGGTCTACTCATGACCAATACCATATTGCCACCGCTGAATCAAAAGGCGGCCTTGGTGGAAACCATAGATACAGAGGCCACTAATAAATTACAAGGGCCTGTGGCTGAGGGAGACACTGACTTTAATGAGACCATTGAATATGAAAACTACAGTGGTCAAAAGGTTTTAGGCACTCTAACGGTGACAAGGGTAGGAGACACCTATGCTGGCCTTGTAACAGAGGTTAAGCGAAAAGAAGCCTTCCAAGTGGTTGAAGGTTTTAGACAGACCACTGCTGTGATAGCCATTTTAGTAATGGCAGGGGCTATGGGTCTAGCTGTTATTATTTCCCTGTCCATAAGCAATCCAATCAAAAGAATTATTAACGTTGTCCACAGGATTTCAAACTATGAACTAAATGTTCATGATAAAAGTTTGAGGGATGAAAATAGAAAAGATGAAATTGGCGATTTGGAAAGAGCCATCTTAAATATTGCAGACAACTTGGTCTTACTGCTCAAAGAGGTAGATGCCTCTGCGGAAGAGGTGGTCAGTGCGTCAGCGGTTCTGCATAAAAATGCCCTTCAATCCCTAGAGATGTCAACAAATGTGGAAGAATCCGTACAAGAGATTGCTCAGGGGAGTGAGGAACAGGCCTCCAGCACGGAAGTGGCTCTTGAAAACACATCAGATTTAAATAGGGTGCTTGCAACCAATCAAAGAGAACTCAAGTCCGTTATTGACTATATGTCTGATGTGGATAAAATCATTAACTCTGGTCTTGAAATTGTCAACACACTGGAAAAAGTGAATGAGCAAACCCTTGAGACCAATGAAGAACTCCATGAGGGAATTGTAAAATCCCATGAGAGCTTTAAGCGCATTGAAAATGTGACACACCTTATACTGGACATTGCTGAAAAGACAAACCTCCTGTCTCTCAATGCGTCTATAGAAGCAGCACGTGCGGGAGAACATGGTCTTGGATTTGCAGTGGTATCAGACGAAATAAGGAAACTGGCACATCAATCTCGGGATTATAGCAATGATATCAATGAGATCATTGAACAGATGAGACGGGACAATAAAAATGTAGAAGAAGGTATAGACAAGCTTGTGGATGTGTCCAAAGTTCAAATGGAGAGTGTTCACAACACCAAAGATAAATACCTAGAAATCAGTGGAGCCATGAAGCAGACAAATGAACTTATTTATAAGCTTGATGCCTACCAGAAAAATATCGACGGAATGAGAAAAAAGGTGGAAGATGAGATTGTGTCTCTTTCGGCAGTTAGCACACAAAATGCAAATGCTTCCTCAACCGTGTCTCAAACCATTGAAGCACAAACTCAAATAGCCAAAGCACTCACACGTTCCAGTGAAAACTTAGATGAACTGTCATCTAAGCTAAAGAGTGAAGTGGGTAAGTTTAAATATTAATATTGTTATGAAGATGCCTGCAAATTCACAGGTGCAAGAATGAATGGATTGGCAAACTTCTTTATAAGCATCAGTAAATTATTGAGGTGAAATTATGAATTCAACACCAAAATTCAGTATAAAAGATTTAGATTTTTATTATGATAATTTTCATGCACTAAAAGATATAAACATGGACATTAAAGCCAATGGCATCACGGCCTTAATTGGACCGTCTGGATGTGGTAAATCAACATTTTTAAAAACCTTAAACCGTATGAATGACCTTATTGAAGGCACTAAAATCGACGGTGAAGTCAAGCTGGATGGCATTGATATTTATAATAATGTAGATGTCATTAACCTTAGAAGACGGGTGGGCATGGTTTTCCAAAAACCTAATCCATTCCCAATGAGTATTTATGACAATGTGGCCTATGGTCCAAGAGCCCATGGTATCAGGAAAAAGGCTGATCTTGACGAAATTGTTGAAAGAAGTTTAAGACAGGCTGCTATTTGGGATGAAGTGAAAGACCGACTTAAGAACAATGCTCTGGGGATGTCCGGGGGTCAGCAGCAACGACTGTGTATTGCAAGAGCGCTTGCAGTGGAACCTGAAGTCCTTCTCATGGATGAACCGACATCGGCCCTTGACCCAATTGCCACTCTAAAAATTGAAGAATTAGCCGCACAGCTTAAAGAAGACTATACGATTGTTATAGTGACACACTCTATGCAGCAGGCGGGGCGTATTTCTGATGACACAGCATTTTTCCTAATGGGTGAATTGGTCGAATTCGATCAGACCTCGAAACTTTTTAGCAATCCTGTGAATCAGAAAACAGAGGACTATATCACTGGTAGATTCGGTTAATTAGGAGGGACGTTATGCGAGAACAACTCGATTATAATATAAAAGAACTTGACGCACTGCTGCTCAAAATGAGTTCCCAGGTGGAAGAAATTATTGAACTGTCTATAAAGGCACTCATGGAACAGGATCTTGATTTGGCCAACCGCATTATCAGACTTGACAATAAAATTGATAATATGGAGATTAGTATAGAAAAGAAAAGTTTGGAGCTAATTGCCCTTCAAAATCCAATTGCAGGTGACCTTAGACGCGTGAGTGCAATCCTTAAGATTATTACAGATCTTGAGCGGATTGGAGACCACTGTGTAAATATTGCTAAAGTTGTTATTGATATAGGAAAGAAGCCATTTATCAAACCACTGATCGATATTCCTAAAATGGCTGAAATCGTTAGGAAAATGGTCAATGAAAGCATTGACAGTTTTGTTCAGGCCAACTCTCAACTGGCCATTGAAGTGGCAAAGCGAGATGATGAAGTGGACGCCTTATATGAAACGATCTACTTAGACCTCTTAGAGTTTATGAGAAAAGATGATGTGGAGGAAGTGGATCAGATTGTGAACCTCCTTTTTATCGGACGGTATCTTGAACGCATTGCTGACCATACAACAAACATTTGCGAAAGAATTATATATATGTCCACAGGGGAAAGAATGAATTTTTAGCAGTCCCTCATACAAGTAATAATCTGCGACACAAAACTGCTTACAAGTAGACATTTGTCTAATAATCCAATAGATTTGCCGTAAAGAAAAAACGCTCATCAAACTGATGAGCGTTTTTTCATGCATTTGAGAGAGAGTATGCCCATGAATGGGCTTAAAAGGATCAATCTGACCAATTCAGATTGTATAATCCTTGAGTGACATTTTAAAGCCCAAGACCCAGGTCAAAGGCATTGTGCAGACTTGCTACGGCTAAATCACTTGAAGCTGCATCGATAATACATGAAATCTTAATTTCGGAAGTTGAGATCATTTCAATATTGATGCCCAACTCAGAAAGGGTTCCAAAGAGAAGAGAAGCCACCTCTGCGTTCCCGGTTATGCCTGTGCCAACAATAGAAACCTTGCTGACGTCTCTTTTAATAATGACTTCACCACCGCCAACTTTTTCAGAAAATGAAGTGGCGATACTGGTCGCATCAGCCAAGTCATCAGTGGGCACGGTGAAGGAAATATCATTGTGCTCGTCGTGGTTTAAGTTTTGAATAATCATATCAAGATGAATATTTTGCTTGGCCAATTGACTAAAGAGTTGAAAGGCAACGCCGGGTGTGTCGGGAACCTTAGAAACTGAAATTCTTGCTATATCGGGATCGGCTGTCACACCTCGAACTTGTACTTTTTCCAACTTTGACACCTCCACAATTCGTGTACCTTCATTGTTGTTAAAACTGGATCTGACCACGAGGGGAACGCTATATTTTCTAGCCAGCTCCACCGAACGTGGGTGGAGGACCTTTGCCCCAAGTTTCGCCAGTTCAAGCATTTCATCATAGCTAATTTCCTTTAATTGACGTGCACTGTCTACTTTACGAGGGTCTGTTGTGAAAACCCCATCAACATCAGTATAAATTTCGCACTTTTCGGCCTTGACTGCGGCAGCCAGTGCCACGGCTGTTGTATCTGATCCACCACGACCGAGGGTTGTGATGTCCCCTAACTGTGTTATCCCTTGAAATCCAGCGACGATAACAATGTGGTTTCTTTCAAACTCCTCAATGATACGGCTGGTTTCAATGGATTCAATCCGAGCTTTTTTATGGTGGGCATCTGTCTTAATGCCACACTGGGCACCGGTAAGAGAAATTGCCTTTTCCCCAAGTTGGTCAATAGCCATGGCCAGTAAAGAAATAGAAACCTGTTCACCTGTGGAAAGAAGCATGTCCATTTCCCGTGCCGAGGGATTGGGGTTGAGCGTTGTAGCCATATCAACAAGGTGGTCTGTTGTCTTTCCCATGGCACTGACCACGACAATGACCTGGTGGCCACCGCGTTTGTGGTCGACAACCCGCCTTGCTACATTCTGAATACGTTCAATGTCTCCCATTGACGTACCACCATATTTTTGTACTATGACACCTTTCATGAGATCACCTCAACTGTTGCGCCTTGCCTACAAACATTCAGGTCAAGCAGGGTCCACTTGCTTGTAAGTTGGCTGAGCATTTCTTCTAGTTTTTTCTTAAAGGTTATATCGGACTTATCATAGAGGGCGATGAGTGTGGGTCCAGCTCCACTTATAAACTCTCCAGTCGCGCCTAGTTCTCTTGATTTATCAAGTATATGTCTTCCATCCTTGATCAAGCTGATTCTATAGGGCTGATGGATTTTATCATTAAGGGCCTCTCTTAAACCTTCAATAGACCCCGCGTTGAATGAAGCAACTAAATATGCAGTCCTTGAAAGATTGTGAATACAATCTGCTTTAGAGTAGGTTTTGGGCAGGGCCTCACGAGCCAACTTTGTGCTGAGTTCAAAATCGGGTACCATCACTGCGAATGCCAATTGAGAAGGCACTGGGACCTGTGTTGTAAACACCTTGCCCTCAGACTGAAAAGAAACGCTCATTCCGCCGAGAATAGCAGGCACAACGTTGTCGGGATGCCCTTCGAGTTCTGTGGCCCAGTCAATAATATCCCTTTGGGTCATCTTTTTTCCAGAAAGTTCATTGGCGGCCATTATACCAGCCACGATGGCAGAAGCACTGCTGCCAAGCCCACGAGAAACGGGAATCTTGCAGTCGCGCATATTGAGTTCAAACCCTTGTGTTTCCATATTGAGTTTCTTGAGTGTTGTTGTTAGGGAAACAAGTATAAGATTTTTCTCATCAGACAGGGGCGTCATGGACCTATCTGTCCAGACCACCCGCTGAATATTAGACTCGAGTGGTTTTACATCCACGCTTAAAAAAAAGGTCGAGGGCCAGGCCCATGGCGTCAAAGCCTGGTCCAATATTTGCAGATGTTGCGGGAACTGTAATGCGAAACATATGCGCCTCCATTAATACTATCTATAGACTAAAAAATACTTTACGTGATCAATATTGTCTGCCTGCTCTAAATCAGAAAGCTTGGCAAGGAGCATGGATTCGTTGTCTGAATGGACAACGGCATGAATCTGATGATCGTTCTCTGACGTTTGAATACGGAGTTCACTGCCTGCGAACTGATCAAGAAGTTGTCTGATCATGGTGTTTTTATCTTGTCCCACCAGGCGGATAACCCATTTGGATGCCTTGGGCCATAATTTATGAATGGTTGCATCCTTTCTGAGTTCGATGTATGATTTTTCTTTTTTGTTTTGTATGATGTCAAGAATGTCACCAAAAACTGCGCTTGCTGTTGGAAGTTTGCCGGCTCCCTTACCAACGAACATGACTTCGCCCACAGAGTCCCCAGTTAGAATGACTGCGTTAAACTCATTATCGATGAGAGCGATTGGGTCAGAATTGCTTACCACAACAGGACGAACGGCAGCGTAAAGCTCGTTGTTGATGTATTCGCTATAAGCGAGAAGCTTTAATTTTTGAATCCATTGTTTTAACACATTCAATGTCGTCGCTGTCAATGTCAGTGATGCCAACTGTCGGCATATCTGACCATTTGAATTCCTGTCCATAGGCTAGGGAAGAAAGAATGGCCAGTTTTCGTACTGCATCAAAACCCTGTACATCCGATGTGGGATCAGCTTCTGCAAAGCCAACATCTTGTGCAATTTTTAGAGCGTCTTCATAACTCATATTTTCGTTATACATCTTTGACAAGATGAAGTTGGTTGTACCATTGATAACGGCTGTAATGGAGTCAATGCTATTGCCACCCAGACATTCCTGTAAAGGTTTAAGCACTGGGATTCCCCCGCCGACGCTGGCTTCGAAAAGAAGAGCAACATCCTTTTGAGCGGCCAGGTTTTGAAGTTCTTGACCGTACTCAGCAATTAAATCTTTGTTTGCTGTGACAACATGAATACCATTTTCAATGCATTTCTTGATGTAGTCATAAGCGGGATGTAGTCCACCCATAACCTCAACAACAATGTCAGGTTCAGATTCTAGAATGCTATCAAAATCTGTTTTGAACTTGTCCAAATGGATCAAGTCTTTGTATTTTTCAACATTTCTTACGAGTATATCCTCAATGGATATATCCACTTTAAATTTATCTTTAACACTGTCGATATTTTTGGCTACGACTTCGTATACTCCGGAACCAACAGTGCCGTATCCTAGTAATGCTATACGTTTCAATTGACACACCTCCAATTATTCCATAGCGATGAGTGTGAGCTTTTTAACACCGTTCATCCCCTTAAGTTCATCCATGAGAGCTTCAAATGACATTTTCAGTTCGCTAATGTCAAAGGTCAACGATACATTGGCTATGCCGTTTATAGGTGTATCTTGACTGATGGTGAGAATGTTACAGTGTGCCTGGGCAAGTCTGTCCAGGACAGTTGATAAAATGCCTGATTCGTGATGGAGGAGTAAGGTCAAGGTGACTTTCTTCCCAAGAGCCCCTTCTGCTAAAGAAAAGACATGATCAGAATATTTGTAATAGGTGCTTCGGCTTATGCCGACTGCCTTTACGGCTTCTGATACACCTGTGACTTCACCGTTTTTAATGAGTTCTTTTGCATCCACTACTTTTTTTATAGACATCTGGCAACGCATCCGCATGGACGACGAGATATTTCTTTTTATCCAAAATAATCACATCTCCTGTTCTTGATTGGCGTACAAATGTTTTTCTCTCGAAAACTTTATAGAGAGTATAACACAGTGTGTCCGTAGTGGCAAGACACTTGTCCGAGAAAGAAAAGGTTTTCACAAAATTTCTTTCAATTATACTTTTATACTTTGAGTTTGGGTATAAAAGAAATTGATAGGGAGGTGTTATAAATGACAAACAAGAAAATGGAGAATTTTTATTTATATGAAGGCCATGCATACAGATGTATACAAGGCGTATGAGTCATTTGGACAAGCAGTTCATGAAAAAGGTGGGCCGATAGATGAAAAAAACAGGTGGCTTATAAAGGTGGCCATATCAGCAAGTCAGCAGTATCCTTTTGCCCTTAGAACACATATACATAAGGCTCTAAGCGCTGGATGCACAAGAAGAGAAGTTGAACACGCCATACTGCTTGTGGCGCCAACAGCTGGGTTTCCAAAGGCTATGGAAGGTCTAATGATTCTTCGTGACGAACTGGATAACGATGCGTCAGAAGAGGAATGAATCTGGAAATTTGTGAAAATCCAGGTCCAGAGGGGGCTATTAGATTAAGATTCGGTAGGACTTTTGTTAAAACATGCACGGATGGTTTGATGTTCATCCGACCTTATATTATAATGGACATTGGCAGTTTAGGGTGAACCTATTATATATAGGAAGTGACTGTCACAATTCTATATGAGGTGAAAGCATGGTTAATAAGAAACAAACCTATGATAACACCAGTATTTCTTCGCTAAAGGGTGAAGACAGGGTTCGGAAAAGACCATCTGTCATATTTGGGTCAGATGGGCTTGAAGGCTGTCAGCACTCCTTTTTTGAGATTCTATCAAATTCTATTGATGAAGCGAGAGAAGGACATGGTAGTGAAATCATAATCACGCGCCATACAGATCATTCCATCACTGTAAAAGATAAAGGTCGTGGCATACCGCTAGACTATAATCCAAATGAAGAAAAATTCAACTGGGAACTCATTTACTGTGAACTGTATGCAGGCGGAAAGTACAACAATAATGATGGTGAAATCTATGAATACTCTCTAGGCTTAAATGGTTTAGGGGCATGTGCAACACAGTACGCTTCTGAGTATATGGATGTCACTGTATATAGAGATGGTTTTAAGTATGAACTCCATTTCGAAAAGGGGCGCAATGTAGGCGGTCTTAAAAAGACGGAATGTGAATATGAGCATACAGGCTCTGTTCAGACCTGGAAACCCGATTTAGATGTCTTTACGGACATCAGTATTCCTGTGTCGTTTTTGAAGATGTACTGAAAAAGCAAGCCATTGTCAATGCTGGGCTGAAATTCATCCTAGAAGATGATGAAACAGGACTTGTTCATGAGTACATCTATGAAAACGGGATTATGGACTATATCCAAGAACTGAATGAAGGCAAGGCCCTCACAGAACCAGTAATGATATCGGATGAAGGTGTTGGTAAGGATAGGGATGATAAGCCTGAATACAGGGTTAAGGCACAACTGGCGTTTGCCTTTAACAATGAATTCAACTTAATTGAGTACTATCACAACTCCAGTTATCTTGAGCATGGTGGCTCACCGGACAAGGCTGTGAAGCAGGCCTTTGTTTATGAAATTGACAAATTCATTAAAAGCAAAATAAGTACACTAAGAACGAGAAAAAGGTCACGTTTACAGATATTCAAGATAGTTTGATTCTGGTAACAAATTCTTTTTCTACAATGACCTCATATGAAAACCAGACAAAAAAGGCCATTACCAATAAGTTTATTCAAGAGTTTATTGCAGACTTGATTAAACGTGAGCTGGAAATATATTTGATTGAGAATCAACCCCTTGCAGAGAGAATTGTTGATCAAATTCTCATCAACAAGCGCAGTCGAGAAAAGGCTGAGAAAACGCGACTCAATCTTAAGAAGACGCTCAGTGAAAAAGTGGATATTAAGAACCGCGTTAAAAAGTTTGTGGACTGCAGAACCAAAGAAATCGCACGTCGAGAAATATATATCGTGGAGGGTGATTCGGCCCTGGGTGCTTGTAAGCTTGCAAGGGATTCAGACTTTCAAGCTCTCATGCCAGTGCGTGGTAAGATTCTGAACTGCCTAAAGGCGGACTATGCAAAGATATTTGCAAGTGACATTGTTGTGGACCTGATAAAAGTTCTTGGATGTGGTGTTGAAATCAAAACAAAACACAGCAAGGATATGGATACCTTTAATCTAGACAGGCTAAACTGGGACAAGGTTATAATTTGTACCGATGCCGATGTGGATGGTTTCCAAATTCGAACACTTATACTGACGATGCTTTATAGACTTATGCCGACGCTTATTCATGAAGGAAAAGTATATATTGCTGAATCACCTTTATATGAGATCACTTCAAAGAAGAAGACGTATTTTGCTTATAATGAAGTGGAAAAGAATCAAATACTCAAAAAACTTAAAGGTGCACCATATTCCATTCAAAGATCAAAGGGTCTTGGTGAGAATGAACCTGAAATGATGTGGCAAACAACAATGTCGCCGGACAGCAGAAGGCTGATACAAGTTGTGCCAGACGATCTTGATCATACACAAAGAACATTTGATATCTTACTAGGTGACGATCTTGATGGTCGTAAAGAATTCATTTCAACACACGGTCATGAGTATTTAGAACAATTAGACTTAAACTAAGGGGTGACACATGTCGAACTCACAACCAATGGGCATAACAGAAACGCTCGAACAGAATTATATGCCATATGCCATGAGTGTCATTCTGTCTCGTGCCATTCCAGAAATTGATGGGTTTAAACCATCACATAGAAAACTACTTTATACAATGTATAAAATGAGACTTCTTAGTGGAGCACGTACCAAATCGGCCAATGTGGTTGGTCAAACAATGAAACTGAATCCACATGGGGATCAAGCCATTTATGCAACCTTGGTTCGATTAACTAGGGGTCATGATGCCTTAATTCATCCATACATCGATTCTAAAGGTAACTTTGGTAAAACGACATCTCGTGATATGGCCTTTGCTGCCTCTCGTTATACAGAAGTTAAGCTTGATAAAATTGCTGGTGAGCTTTTTAAGGACATAGACAAAAACACGGTGGATTTTGTTGACAATTATGACGGTCAGCTTAAAGAACCCCTCCTGCTGCCAACCACTTTTCCAAATATATTGGTGAATGCCAATAAAGGGATTGCTGTTGGTATGGCCAGCAATATTTGTTCCTTTAATTTGAAAGAAGTTTGTGATGCCACAATTGCATATATGAAAAATCCAAACATAGATATGCTCAAGTACTTGAAAGCGCCTGATTTATCAACGGGCGGACAACTTCTTTATAATAGAAGTAAGCTAAGAAAAATCTATGATAAAGGATCAGGGTCTTTTAAAATTCGTGCAAAATACGAGTATGTAAAAAAAGACAACTGTATTGAAATAACGGAAATACCTTATACATCTACTGTTGAGCAGATTATTGACAAAATCGTTGATCTTGTGAAAGCAGGTAAGGTCAGAGAAATCAATGATATACGTGATGAAACCGATCTAAGTGGTCTTAAAATCGCCATGGATTTAAAGCGGGGAGCGGATGCAGATAAGCTGATGGCAAAACTGTATCGGTATACACCTCTTGAAGACAGTTTTTCATGTAATTTCAATATTCTTGTGAAGGGACAACCTCAAGTTTTAGGGATAAAAGGGATTCTGGATGCCTGGCTTGATTTCCGCATAGACTGTATTAAAAGACAACTGGCTTTTGATATTGAAAAACTGGATCAAAGACTTCACCTTCTACGCGGTCTTGAAAAGGTTATTCTTGATATTGACAAAGCCATTTCAATCATTCGTGAAACAGAGCAAGAAAAAATGGTTGTGCCCAACTTAATGTCGTATTTTGAAATTGATGAAATACAAGCAGAGTATGTTGCAGACATTAAATTGAGAAATATTAATAAGGAATACATTCTCAAAAGAACGAGTGAAATTGCTTCACTTGTCAAAGAGCGCGATGAGCTTCAAAATATGCTTTCCGATGAAGAAAAAATCAAGGGAAGAATAAAAAATGAACTCAAGCAAGTTTCAAAAACTTATGCAAAACCAAGAAAGACCAGAATCATTGATCCCGATGATGTTATTCAGCATGATGACGAGCAAATGATTCCGGAATATAACTTAAAAGTGTTTTTCACAGACCACAACTATTTCAAGAAAATTTCGTTGGCCTCACTACGAGCAAGCGGGAACCATAAGTTGAAGGATGATGACGTTATTGTCCAGGAGTTAGAGGGCAGCAATAAGGATGAAATGCTTTTCTTCTCTAATAAGCATAACGTCTATAAGATGAAACTTCATGAAATTGATGATCATAAGGCCAGCAGTTTAGGGGTTTATCTTCCCAATATACTTGAAATGGAAGATGATGAGCTCATACAGTATGTGGTCTTGGCATCTACTTTTGATGGACACATGGTTTATGTCTTTGATAACGGTAAAATTGCAAAGGTTCCTGTAAAAAAGCTATGAAACGAAAACAAATAGGAAAAAGCTTGTTAAGGCTTATTCTGATTTTGGGCAACTTGTGCGAATGTTCTATATTTCTGAAGATACGAACTGTGTGCTTATTCGATATAACTCCCCGGATGAGTACAGGCTGGCAATGGTTCCAACTGAACTGATACCAGAAAAAGCCACTAAGAACTCTAGAGGCGTTCAAACAGTTCGAATGAAAAAGGGCAGTACGATTGTTGGTTGCTATATGCCTGATGAACTTGAAATGGAAGACTTAGATAGATTCTTAATTAAAAAGCTTCCGATGTCAGGCAAAGAAGTGGATATGATAGAAAGAACATACCTTCTTGAACGATTAGCCAATAAAAAGTAATTGAAAGCGTGTTATATGTGTGCCAAAGAGGTATATATGTAACACGCTCTTTTGCACCTAAGGTATAAAAAAAATGAAGGAAATGCAAGAGGTGTATAGAATGTATTCTTTAGAGAAGAATCATGGAGGTGATTGGTATGTGTTGTAATGATTCTAGGAACGTGAAGAGAATACTCAGAATTGCACTGGTTCTAATGTCGGTGGCGATAATTCTTAAGGTCTATTATGAACTCAAACTCTTAGATTTGCTTGTGGGTGTGTTCAAGCTTGAAAAAGACAAAAAGATATTGCCAGTGTGTCTCAAAAATCCTTAATGTATATTGTTAGAAAAGATACATCAGATGATGTATTCTTTGACAAGATGGACCAGATGGGATGGACATTTGTGCAGGCATATGGCAGAGGGTATCTGTTTGAAAGAAACGGTGAAGAAGTTCTTGCTACGAAACGTTACCATTTCAAGTATGGTATTTATGAAATTCAAAACAAGGATTACTTCTTGTCTCGTGTTGAAACACTGGCATAAAAACACTCTAAATTTTATGGAAATAATGTTGATTTAAAAAAGAACTGGGTATGTAGTTGTCTACAGTCCAGTTCTTTTTCTGTTCATAAGAAGATCTTTTCAGTGTATTAAAACACTCTAGATGATATTTTTATGTAAATCGCATTAGTAAAAAAGAGATATACAGATCTATTTTAGGCATTGAGACGAAGGGCAAGCATTAAAAAGGAAGGGGATTCAGACAAAATAATCGGCTAAAACAAGGTCTTTCGAACATATATATTGGTCAAAGAAGTGGGGCAGAGCCTTTATTGGATCGGTGAATGACGCTTTATTTGTATATTAAACTGGAAAAAAAGGAACTGGAAAATGACCCAAGATGGCACTCTTTAATGAAGAAAGATGATGTCAGAAAACTTAAAACAAGTTTTACTTTAATCTATCCGGAAAAAAACCTAGATTTTCTGTTGACACTTATACGCTTTAAGTGTTACTATAACTAAGTCGTCACGAGCTGGTGCGAACGACTCGAGAGAGATCACGCAGAGCACGCAACTGAAAAGAAAGTTGAAAAAACTTCTTGACAAACGACACGATGAAATGTTAAGATGATTAAGTCGCTGACAACAAGAGCGGCTAACAAAAAAGGAAACATTT